>Ga0116227_10004919_pt1 | contig 28642 bp, 28 predicted proteins | sample S1TSphgellanicum_FD_89693 | JGI IMG/M metagenome (GOLD analysis project Ga0116227, IMG submission 89693) | Host-associated microbial communities from peat moss isolated from Minnesota, USA - S1T2_Fb - Sphagnum magellanicum MG | ecosystem: Host-associated > Plants > Peat moss > Unclassified...
GATGGCCTAGGGGACCCTGCTCCATTGCACTACGGAGCGGGTGACCCTAGCATCTTCCTACGGGGGGCATGCACGTCGTAATTTGTGGCAGCGGGGGCTCGCGTTCGCGCGGCCCCCACCAAATAAAGCTTCAAAATTGGAAAAAAATTTCTTTCAGATTACATTGTAGTTTGCAAGTTCTCATTCAAGTTGAGAAGTGTTTCTAAGATGAGTCGTGTAGGGAACTGACACCATGTCTAGGACCTGACGAAATATCGAAGATTTCATCCAACCTGAGCGGTATTTCTTGATGATGGATTATAGGGTAAACCAACTGGATGAAACCCTAGTATGGATACAATTTCCTAATATTTCATCTAATCTAAGGGGTCTTTGTTAGGAGTTATGTTATAACGCACATATATTTTATTTATGGTGTACATGTATAATACAATTTGGATGGAGTTTTTCTTCCACTTTAATTACTTTGTGGGTTTTTAAAAGTTTTTTTGGTAATTGTATGTAAATTGTGTTTCACTCATTTCATACTAATATTGTGCAATTATTATCTCATATTCATCAAAACAATGTATTTAAAAAAACTCATTAAAAATGTTATATCTATAAAAGCCACATTGTTGATCTGCAATATTGTGAATATAAGTACAATACCATAATATACATGAATTATGCCCAAAGGATGGATAAAATGGGGACTATATAAAGGATAATATTGAATATGATAGAAATGACATGGATGAAATTGATATGGAATTATATTTTTACATAGATGAAATTGATGTGGAATGATATTTATAATGGATGCATGAATGAAGTATGACCACTTGGATGAAAATTGAACGACATAGATACAATCAAAAAATATGGTTGAACTTCATCACATGGATGAAATCAAAGCACAATGATGCAACATGGCAAGTATGGATGGAATTGATAACATAGATGAGACAATGGCCATGGTAGAAATATGATAATGGGAATCTCATTAGTAATGAAGCTACCATGTGGATGAAGTTGTGTCCATGGAAGAGACTAACTATGTGGATGTTGTTGACCATGTAGATGAAATTTAACAATGTGGATGATTGTCATTGTCATCCATGAGTTCAAATCTTTTTGTCAATTTTTCATCCACATGGTCAATTGCACATATTGTTGGGGAGTGATGAAGAGTGAGAAACACAAGTGAAATGGATGTTTATGAATGTGAGAGGAAAAGTCACTTTCATCCATATTATTGAATTTCATTCATATGGGAAATTTTACCATCCATGTTGTCAATTTTGATTCATGAATTTCATATTCATTCATTTGTGTAGATTCCTCCATATTTATGGTTGCATGCATGTGGTGAATTCTGTTTGACTAGAATATTTCATCCATGAATGTAATTCCATCCATTGATACAATTCATGTGTTAACAAATTTCATCCTTACCTGTTAATTTCACCCTTCTATGAAATTTCATCAATGATTTCAGTTTAAGGCTTCTTGTTAATTTTCATCCATGATATTCATTTCATGCATATTACCAATTACAAATGAAGTCAATCTCATCTATGAGCTTGAGATTTCCTCTAGCAAGTCTGATCCATGTACTTTGGTTTTTATCAATATGGTCAATAGGATGCATGTGGTAATTTTCATCCATCTCCAACACAATTCACATTTATCAAACACTTCAATTCTAGAAGGTTAGCTTCATTTATGTAGCAACATCCTCATTTTTATAGCAAATTACAATCAATATGATTGATTTCATCCATGAAGAAAAAAATTCATTCATTTAGTGCACTTAATTGTTCAAGGTTTATTTTTCATCCATGTGGGTCAAATCTTCTTCATTTGACACCCCTTGAACTTCCTTTCTTTTTCCCATTATCCCACCCTTCCACGTTTCCTTCCTTTTTCTTGGCCAAACAAGGATGGACTTTCAACCCATGAAGAAAAAAAGTTCATCCATTTAGTTTACTCCATTATTGAGGTTGAATTTTCATCCAATGTGGGTCAAATCTCATTTTCATTTAACACCCTTTCTTCTCCCCCCCCTTTTTTTTTCTTTTCCCCACCACCCACCCTTCCACTTTTCTCTTTCCTTTTTTGAATCTTGCCCTTTTTTGCCCCACCTTACACACCTTACCCTTGTGCACACCACATGAAGACCTATCTCACCAATCATTGGTCCAATTGTCTCTAAATTTTCAAAAAGGGCCCCAAAAAAACCCCCATCCCAGAAAAAAAGAAAAAAAAAAGAAAAAGAGAAATTCTAGGGATACCCAAGACCCACGTGGGTTACATTTAAACACTTTTAACTAGGCACCTACTTCGTAGGTGCCTAGATATAGCCTGGCATAGTCTATTGATGATGGCAGCCAATGACGCTTCATCCAAACTTTACCGTCATCCCTTTATAAGTGTTATCTCGGTTGCTTGGATGAAGTTCCTATAACACTTAACAAGGGAACGCTGCACAGCGCACCACCTTTCTTCCTCGTCTTCTTCTTCTCCGACTTTTTTTTGTCTTCGTCTGCGCTTCTTCGGTTTCAATGAGTAATCTGTGCTCGATGGAGTACGATTCCTCGTAAAAAGTAGAGATTGTTTTGGATTTGTGAATTTTTTTGGTGTTAGTACAATTTTTTTAGCAAAAAAAATGATTGATTGAATTTTTTTGTGTCTGGGATTGAAGACTACTGAATTGTCCGGCTGCGCGGAGATGGCGGTCTTGGGCGATGAAGAATGAGGAGGGAGAGAGAGAGTGGGAGGGGAAGGGCGGAAGGAATCGGAATCGGGATCGGAAGGGAATTTGCAGTGCTAGAATCGTGGAGGTAGTACTAGAGTGGGAGATTTTGGAGGTTTGATGAAATCGCTGGGTTGTCTCATGAGTGTGTCGTAGTTTTTTCGTGTGGGAGGGAGGGGATTCAGGAGTGGTGGAGGGAAGTGGAGATGCAGGCTACTGCGGTGGTGTTGGGAGGAGGAGGAGGAGGAGTGGGACTCGGGGATGTGTTGGAGAGCGAGGAAGAGCGGGAAGCGCGAGTGAGGCGGATGTTTGCGGTTTTGGATCAGCGGCAAGCTGGTTACCTGGACCATGAGCAGATCGAAGCGGGGCTGGCTGCCATGTCGTTCCCAGGGCGACGCAAGTACGCGTTGGAGCTTTTGGATGTATGCGATTCCAATCGCGACGGCCGTATTGACCTCTCTGACTTCAGACGCTATGTCGATGCCAAGGAGCGTGAGCTGTATGTGCTCTTTCAGTCCATCGATGTTTCCCGCGACGGCGTCATCGAGGCCGAGGAGATGCGGATCGCACTCTCCAGCTCAGGTAAATCATCATCTCTCCACTCGTCCTCTCCCCTGTCTTTTCTTTGTGTTCTTCTGTGTTTTGTGACCAAAGTGCAGTAGATGCTACACACTAGGTGTTGTTACAAGTAATGGAAACTGGGTTCAGAACTTTGTGTTTGAGAGCGTCGCCGTTTCCAGAAACTAGAGGACGACGACTGCGTACATGCAATTTGCAAGCATCCATCTCAGAAATTCCTAGGTCCTTGAGAGTCATCCAGCCAGAAAGGGAGTTTCTAGTTCATGAGGTGAAAGGTTACAGGATATCGCTTATTGTACTCACTGCATTACTCAGAAGCATGGTCCAGCCATCTGCATGAGTGCAGTGAAGCAGGTGTGTTATGATACATATCATGTCATCCCAGCAATCTTCTTTGCAATATGAGAATTGACAGAAGCTGCAAAATAATAATAATAAGTATCCACACATCATGTTTATTCCTTGATTGGATTGAATTCAGGGATTCAAGTAGGAGATGCAGAGCTAGCAGCATTTGTGCAGCATGTGGATCAGGACAAAAATGGCATAATCACATTCAGCGAGTGGCGGGACTTCCTGTGGGTGTATCCACATGAAGTCACCCTGGCCAACATCTATCAGTACTGGGAGAAGACGTATCTGGTGGATATTGGAGAAGGTGCAGTGATTCCTGAGGGGATAGGGAGCCATCACACTTTGCGCTATCTGGTGGCAGGTGCAGTGGCCGGAGCTCTGAGCCGTACAGCCACTGCACCGTTGGACCGACTCAAAGTTCTGCTCCAGGTGCAGACAAGTGGTGCAGGTGTGGTAGCAGGTCTTTGGCACATTTATAAGGAAAGTGGTTTCATGGGGTTTTTCCGAGGGAATGGAATCAACATCCTCAAAGTTGCTCCAGAATCAGCCATCAAGTTCTATTCTTATGAAATCATGAAGCGTGTTGTGGTCGGGGATGGGCAAGATGGCGAAATAGGAACTTGGGGACGACTGTTTGCAGGAGGGATGGCAGGTCCATAAATATGTAACCAAATGCTGCTGCTGCAATCTTCTTCCTGACTCAAAAATGTTGACCAAAGGGTAGGACAGTATCAGAGGTAGTGGAGATTGCATTGCAGACAATTTCATTTATAGCTTACCACTCTCCCCAGAATTCTTCATGTGTTTCTGGATCTCCACCTTCATTCTCTTCGCACCTTGACATCCTCTTTGTGAATCTATAAGTTACGATAGGCCACTCCACTTCCATTCTTTTTAGGTAATAACAGAATTCAGGTTGACCATTTCAGGTGCGATTGCCCAGACAGCTATTTATCCTATGGATCTGGTGAAGACGCGTCTACAATGTTACAGTGGACCAGGCAGACCACCAATGTTGCTGCAGTTGTCACGGGATATTCTGGTGCAAGAGGGTCCAAGAGCTCTATACAGGGGCTTGATTCCCTCCCTGCTAGGTATGGTGCCATATGCGGGTATTGACCTTGCAGCTTACGATACACTCAAGAACTTGTCCCGCCAATATCTGGCTAAAGACACTGGTATGTTACAACATTAACTTTGGCTCAGAATGAGTGTCACAATTCTATGAATTTTATCTGGCTGCTCTCTACTGCATTTTTCCTGCAGGAAACCATGGGGATTGATCACATGGGGCCATCTTTGCATACATATTTTAGAACATTATGGAGGACTGTTTGGTTGATATATTGTGTGGCACTATAATCTTGGAATTCTGGAGTAGTTATGGACCTGCTCATGAGCTTGCTGTCAACTGGGTTCTGCCAACAGCCAAACATTGCCCTAGAAAGGTTTTTCTTGCTGTTGGCAGCTAAGATCTTTGTTGCTGGGACAGGTGACCAAATAGAAGTGATGTACAGCTCACAGCAATCCCTGCAGAAAATGGTCCAAATGATTGTTTCAAATGGGCCAGTCAATTCTGCAGTTAATTGTTCATGCATGATGATCTTTTTCATTTGCTAATTTCATACCAGCTGCAAGAGTGGATTATAATTTGGGAGCCTACCTCCTTATATGGCACTCAATTTTGTTTCTCTGTAGCTGTGCTGGATTTGGACTCCAAGTAATGCTTTTCTTCTGCTTGACACTAGAGTGAATTGGGTGGTGTACAGAGCCAGGACCATTGGTGCACCTGGCATGTGGGACAGTTTCTGGAGCTGTGGGTGCAACTTGTGTTTATCCTTTGCAGCTCATCCGCACTAGGTGTGTATCCTCTCACCTTGCAAGTTGTAAACTGAATACTGCATTGAAATTCTAATCAGTTGTAGATAGCAAAACAATAATTGTATTTTGTTCCATCAAGTTGAGCTGTATCATTAGCCTTGAAACAACACACGTTTAAGTGTGATATGATACTGACGAAAATGGTGAAGAAAATATGGATAGGAAGACTGGTGAAAGAATGTTTGCAGATTTTGTGTTTGGTCTACAGACATAGAACACTCAGAAACTAAAACACAAATTCCATGAGGATCCATGGACATTTGAATGGTTTGTGATCAAGTGGGCAATGTGTGGAGTTGTTGTAGGTTGCAAGCCCAGCCCCTCAATGCTGCTGACAGGTACAGGGGCATGGGGGATGTGTTCAAAAGAACACTAGAGCATGAAGGTGTGCATGGATTTTATAAGGGCTTACTACCAAACCTTCTCAAAGTTGTGCCAGCTGCCAGTATCACCTACCTTGTCTATGAGGACATGAAGATTCGCTTGTCCATTTAAGTGAGAATTAGATGCGCTTGACATGGGTTTGGAACCCTCCCACTCCCAGGATTCGTCATTCCTGTGTCTACTCTTTGTACAACTGCTTCAGCAATGAGGTTGAAAGTGGAACAAACATGAGAAGAACATGCTTCAAAAGAAATCATAGGAGATGTCCGCCAGCCACTCAAGATGTTGGTGCTCTTGAATCCTGCAAGAGCTGTGATATACAGATCACTGATTGAGGCCAAGCTGCCTACATTTAAGGTTTGTATGCTATGACAATCCCTTGCTCTGAGAGCACGATAGAAAATTGCATGCATTTATTTACATTAATGGTGTGCTTAAGATTTTGAGCACATTTGTATAAGTGTCTGAAACCATTTTCAGGCGCTGACAAAATCAGCCAGCTGTAGCACTAGCAGCCATTAGGCACTGTGAATGCCTTGTCGCATGAACATAAAAACCATTGAAAGGCTTGAGAAAGATGAGCCTTCTTCCACTGCAATTAGGTTAACCTTAGATGGGGTTGGAGTCTAGGTCTCTCCAAACGGCCCTTAGACTATTGAGACCATAGCCTACTCTAAATATGTCTAGGTCACTAGCTACTGACACTGATGATTGTATTCTGGTAAAGTGAAGAATTGGTTGCTCAAAATGTGTCAGCATGATCATAGTTGCATTTGAATCGTTCTATTTTCTTTAAAGTGAAAGAATGTCATCTGTTTGCAAGCTCTCCAGGGTTGCTTTCTCAATCACAAGACTCTGACTTCTCTGAGTTACACTCCTGAACGATGTATCAAGACTATAATAGGTCCATTCACAAGTCTTCCATGCATCTGAGCTTCTGCTTAAATCCCCATGTCATTGGTTTCTGTATTGATCTCACTGGTTGCACTAACCGTAAGCTGCTTGTCACAAATGCCTCTCGCCATGAACATCTAGATTCCCAAGAAGGTGGAACCTCCAAAATTGGAATTCCTTCCAATCTGCAGACCTCAATACAACCTGCCGAATCACACCAGGAAGAACTTTATCCTTGAGTGCTGCAGTCTGTACCTCAATCCCTTCCTACTGGTTTCTGCTTTCTATTCTTTCTTTGTAGTTATGACAATCCTTGGAGTCTGCAACCTAAATCCCTTTCAACTGTTTTATATGGTCACTTATTTCTTCAGAGTTGCAATCCCTGGATTCTGTGACCTCAAACCCTTGCTGCTGTTTTCTGTGGCTACATCTTTCTTTGGAGTTACAAGCCCTGGATTCTGCAACAACAAAAAAGTTTGTCACGGAGCCCTCAAGAAGAAGATCTCCATCGTCAGATAAGATGATCTCTGATCCACTCAAAATCTTTGGTTGTTCTAGAATTCAGCAAGCGTCCACCCACAGGGAATATTTGGCAAGTGGGAGGTCTTGACTCAGACCCATGATAGCTGTGTCCACTGCTGTAGAGAATGGTCTGGGAAGATGTCTTGACAGATGCACTCCAATCTCCCACTCAGATCCTAGCCTCTTCTTGGAGTGGGATTCAAATTCTTCATTCCTATAAGCAAGGATTGAAATGCTGATCTCCTCAGCAGGTTTCCTCAATTCCAGAGCTCTGCAAAGACCTGCCTGCAGAACAGATCCAAGAGTTCAGAAGGTTAGATTTATCTTCAGTGTTCAAGATTTACAGCTTTTGCTTCTTGACATAGTGGCTTTGGAGTAGGAGCTAAGGTGGACAGAAGGGACTTTGTTAAGCAAGAACCCCAAGTACCTGAAGAAATGGAAAGATGGGGTGTTCAAGTGTGGAGATAGAGGCAGGGGGCTCTGGAAACTTGCTTGGCATGGCCTCTGCCAGAAGCAACATTGACTGTGCCAATCTCTCCATATGTCATCTCCATAGCAAGATAGTGCTCCCATCACTGTCGCTTCTTGTTACGGTATAAGCTCCCTTGGGACTTGAGCTCAAGGATGCTCCTGCTCCAGAGTGCCCCACATCCATGACCTCCACAAATCCCCTCTGAACTTGTACTTCACAACTTCCTCCCACTGTGCTGCTCATCCTCATCATCATGCTTGGGTCCTTGAAAGACACAATGCCAAAAACTATCTGAGCAAGATAGAAGAAGAAAAAAAGTGAAATCTTTTGCTCCCACAAAACCCACAGAAAACATGTTCTCAATTCTGAATAATGTGGGCAGATTTGTGTCTGCCAACAGGATAATTGAGTTGCAACCTCTAATTCCAGATTTAGAGCAGCAAAGTTGTGAGCTCTGTCTCTGTGATGATCCTGCTCTTATGTGTAGCACATTGGGTAGGTGGAGCTCACAAAAGAAGTGAAACAGAACTTGTGCTCAAATGCTCAACATTTGTAGGTTTGTGTCTTACAGCTCCAGAGTGCCTGCACATATCATCTCCCATAAGTTAGCATTTGGACATCATACAGAGAAACATACTTCCAGGCAATTGTAGGCAATAAGTCTTTCATGTGGCCATTTACCATGAAAGGTTTGTTCAAGTCAGTCATACATGCTTCAAAGCAGAAGAGACAAGAAACCCTTTGTTGGATGAGCTTGCATACATGACCTGGCTTGCAATGCAGCCGCAAAGGATGCCCATCATCTCATTTTAGTTCCAGTGTATCAGGTTTGCAGATCTCTGCTTGACTTGACTTACTTCCTGTGCAAGAGGTTCAATCTGGAAAGAGAAAACCGATAACCATTGTTTTAGAAATGTGACAGTTTGATATTACCTATCTGAAGTTGATGATTCTACATTTCTCCATATGATTATTCCTTGATTAATTCAGAAACTTCTGAACCCAGAATACTGTTATGGTGTTTAAGGACAATCTGGCAAAACAGGAAGTCTGATGGTCTTAACAATACTCAGTGGAGTGGAGGGGCCAGTGCATCCAGATTTGGACCAAAAAAAGTGGTGAACAATTAATTTTTCTGTTAAGGATCCTTTCTGTTGTGATTTTGCTGATGAGCACAAACACACTGTTAGAGGGGGGGGCACCTGGGTTGAACACTGATGTGTCAGGTGGTGGGTCTCCAGTCTCCACCTGCAGCAATCCATAACAAAAGAATTTGGGTTTTACTCAACATGTAAACACCTTACTCAACATCCGTCAACCTCTTAGTGTTTTAAAATTTTCACCTTGTCAACCAACAGCACCCTTGATCACATTTTGCAGGCCCATGAAGATTTCAGGGTTAAAACACAATTTTTTCAATCTTGGCCCTAAACTCATAGATATATATTGAAAACAAGCTTGCAAAAGAAAAAAAGTTGTGGAAATTGCTTTAGTGCTATCATGTCTTGAGAAACAGCTTTATGAAACCCTGAAAAATGCAGAGCCATCAAGTGTGGATGATGTTCTGGAAGGGTTCAAAACATTTTTACTTCTGAAGGGAGGACACTGCATGTGGGCTAACTCACAACAAGACTTGATGACAGCTCCTCAACCCACAAGCTCCAACAAGTTCAGGGCCTATCCTTTCAATTGCCCATACAGACAGTGGAGTGGAACAACTTCCAGCTGCAATCAAACTCAAGGTGGTAACCCTGATAGTCATTCAGTACTCCACTGTTCACAGCAACCCACAAGCACAATTTCAGCATACAGATCTGATTCTGTCCAGCTTCAATACTTTTGTCCACAATGAGATTTCAAAGTCTTGACAGAAAACCTTGATTGTCAGCATCCAGCTGTGTGTATATTAACTTTATCAATAACTGCTACTCAAGCTCCTTGCGCAAGACATTTAAAAAGCTGCATTGTGCTACAAAACACAAATGCTTCCATAAATTGAATGGATATTCAAACTTTGAATGCACATATTACATGGAGCTGAGGTTTCACAATGGCATGCACATATCATGTGGAGGTAAGATGATGATGGAAATATCAGTGTGTATTCGTGCCCCTAAATACTCAGGTTGCTTGAAATATAAAGAGAAATCCAAACAGCTGACAAGTCTTGAATTGCAGATTAGGTTGTGCAGGATCCTTGGAACTTCAGACACGCTTGCATTTCTGATTCCAATAATCCTACATGAAATTGATCAAATCCTTCATAGGCTGGTCTTATGAAGATCGATTCACAGCATGCGGTGGATGTATTATATCTTTGTGAAGATTCAAATAAGGTATCTTCACCAAGACCTTCAGATCATTTCACAAAATGCAAAAACCTAAAACCCTAACTTCCTCAGGTCCTGTAACCAAATCAACCGACCAGTTTTTTTTGGCACTCCAGTCTCCAGACTTCCTGTTCCTTCCAGCTCCTGCCCTGCTGCTCCTAATTCCTAACTTTCCTCCTGTTCTCAATGCCCGAAACCCCCTCTCCCCTTCGTGGTACTCGTGTGCAAGTGACAAGAAACCTCAATAAGGCAAGTAAAGTCTTCTCCTCCTCCTCCTCGACTTTCTAAGCACCCTCCAATCCTCCTCCATCTGCTTCTTCTAAGCTCCACATCCTTCTCCTGCTCTGCTGATTCTAGACTCCTTCATATCCTTCTCCTGCTCCTCCGCTTCTTCTCTTTCGAACGCTCCCAAACCCTTGTTCTTTTGTCAGTTTTTTTTCAACGAAAACATAACGTCCTCACGCTTCTAAGCTCCTACCAATCCTCCTTTCGCTGTTGATTCTACGCTTCCTCCTATTCTTCTCCGCCTTGTCCTCCGCCTCTTCCCTCTCGCTCGCTCCGTCGCTGCCCGCTCCGCTGCCGAAACCCTAACGGCACATCAACGGAAATCGCCGCATCCAACTGGAACACGGCGTGCTTCGCGTGTCGCTAAGGGGATTTGAACCCGGGACCTGCCGCGGCGATGCCTACCAAAGAGGGAGAGTGCCAGCCGAAATATGAAAAGAATAAAAAGAAAAAGAAAAGAAAAGGGGCCCACAAAAAAAAAAAACTGTTTGGTGGTGGTAACTTCTAAGGTAACTTACCAAATGGGTCCCCCAAGGGTGGGGACAAGAATTGGAGAATTTTTTAAAAAAAAAACCAGGATGAGATAGATGCCTGGTTTTTTTCTTCATTTCCGGGGAGCTCATTGGTGGGGACACACAAATGAGGGGTGTGGGGGTGGGGGAAGGTTGAGTTTATCCTTTTCTCTAAACTCCTAAGCATTCATTGGAGCAATGCCAACCAAAGGCCTTTTCTTCTCTTGGCCGACATATTGACACCCAAAAAGGTGAGCCCCATCATACGGACGGACGGACGGACGGACGGACTTCAGACATGGTGGGACATGATTGTTGTTACGGCGTCCACACCACACCAAATGTTGGGAAGCTTAGGTTCCAAATCTTGGGTTGAATTGTTGGGTGGCAAGGAACAATTTTGTTGTGCTAATGTTTGGCACTTCGTACAATTCTTTAATGTACTTAGTGCCAACCTAAAAAAATTTAATACACAAACAAGCTCGGTGAAGAATGGTTGTTTATGCTTTATTTCTTTAAACAAAGCCCGATCGGCTACCTACACAAGTTTGGGCATGTTCACCTAATAGTGTTTAGCCTGAACAGTTGAGAAAGTTTGACAATGGATGAATTTGAAATGGTACCTAGTCGGTAAATGGAAGTGGGACAATGGAAGAAGTTGAACAAAGCATGCACCCAACAAGTCTAAGAAAAGTTGGGCAACAATTAGACTTGAGGAAGAAGTGGGACAATGGATGCATTTGAAGAAGTTGCAGACCGAATTGGAAACTTGAGAAATAAAATTCGACAAAAGTTGGACAATAAGTAAATTTGAGGAAAATCTCAGATTTTCAACTCAAGGAAGTTGAAATTCCTAATGGAAGAAAATGAAGATAACTGATTGCTTAGTTGAGAAAGTGGAACAATGGATGAATTTTTAGCATATTTCATTTGCATTCATTGATCAGCTTTTTCAACTTTCTTGAATTCCTCCTTTCCTTTTTCATCAAGTTCACATCATCTATTGATTAATTTTTTTCATTTTCATTCATTATTCAACTTTTTCATTCAATCTCATTTTCATTCATTAAAAAGATTTCAAAAATTCTCAAACATTTCACACAAATTGACAACATTCAACAAAAGTTAACTTTTGAAAATAATGCACAATATGCGAAAATGAATTTTCATCATATTTGCACCTCATTTTTTCCTACTCAAAGGAAAGGAAGGACGAGGAGGAAAAATTGAGACCTAAATGTCATTCATCATCCAATCTCAAGCATATTGTTTTGAAAGTATATCATAACCAAGTTTCAGCATTTCATACTTAGATTTAATGAAAAATTTCTTACTTTGTGGATACCACTGAAAGAGAGGATAGAGGGCTAAAGGAGGCCCAAAGACAGGGTGAAGACAAGATTACTTTACACATAACTCTAATACATTCAAATTCTTTGAATTTTTGTTTCCCCTATTGGGCACCACCTTGGTCTCCCGACAGCAACAACATTGTGGTAGCTATGCCCCCGATTGAATCTATTGCACATGTTCATGGGGCCATTATTTGTAGGCAAGAACTATGCATTCACTTGGGTAGCTTGGACCTCATGCTAAGAAATAAGTAAAAATAAGTAAGTAAATAAATAAATCTGTGATCTTCAAACAGATCTTATAAAAACTACTTAAATTAGTCAAATTAAAACAAAGCTTGAAATGGCTTGAAATGGCTTGAAATGAATTAAAGCTCTAGAAGTTGCTAAAGGAGAGCAAATGATTTGGTACTTCATTTATTGGCTTTGCCCTTAAGGGAAAGACAAGGGAAAGTTCGTTTGGTCCCACATTTGGAAGAATGTTCAACTCTTTATTAAATGAGTGCTCAAGGAAGGGTCTCAGAGTCCATTATTGTGGGAACTTCATGGGACATTTCCTTAGTTGAACTGTTGATGGTTTGAACTTGCTAAAAAGGGGTGGGTACCTAGAGCCATTACACTAGTTATGGGCCCACTTGTTTCAAAGACCTATCTTAATTACCTAGATTGTTAGGTATTTCGTTTCTTTTCTTTCTTGCACAAACATCTTTGGTTTAATTGCAATTTTTCTTTCTCCTGTTAAGTAGTACAATTTGTTATGTATATCACAAATAATAGTGTAGTCTAAATTGTACTAAAAAAAAACTAAGTAGAAATAATGTAAAAAATATCATGGCATCATTGTCCCCCTCTTCTACCTAATTTACTCCTTTATTATTAATTAGTGTGTACCCCCAGCCTTTCCTCCCATTTTTTTTTTCTCATTTTCATCCATTCCTAATGATTTAAATGATTTAAATTTGGTAAATCCAACAAAAACATGTACACTTGGTGGGTACTAGGTACCTTTTTTCTTTCTTTCTTGCAAAGTGTTATTTTCTTTTTTCTTACTCCAAAAACTTTAGTTTAGTTTTCCTTCTAAATGAATGAAAGAAAGAAAGAAAGAAAGAAAAAATCCACTGGTGGACTCCGCTCCCTCCCTTTCTTTCTTTCTTTGTTTCATTCCTTAAGAAAGAAAGTTCAAAACTCATATACTTGGTAGGTACTAGTAGGTACTTTTCTTTCTTGCAATAGTGTTATTTTGTTTCTTCTTCCTCAGATTCCTAGTTTGGTTTGAGTTCCAAAGGAAGGAAAGAATGAAAGAAAGAAGAAAAGTAAAAACATATTATTTTTTAATGTTTTTGGCCTGCATTATTAAAAAAATTCATATTTCCATATGAATGAAAGAACTATTTTTTTATTCATTTGTTACATTTATTGGTTCTTGTTTGCATGTGCCTTTAGATGAAGTCTTGTTTTTTATTTGACAATAATGTCCAATATGCCATTGAGATGGAACTATTCCAATGACTTTATGAAATAATAACAAATCTACCAACCGATTCCACCTTGTGAGCAATATAGTCTTTTTTTTCCCCCCACATTCTGATTACTTTTCTTGCAACAATAGGAGGGGGAAAAAAAAAAAAAACCCCTTGAACTACCTATTAAGAACTTTCACAAAAGTCTCTAAAGCAAATGGTTAAGGGAGGACAATAAAAGATGATATCAACCATTTCCCTAGAGAAATTATGAAACAACGATTCTTAAGATCAAAATACTCTGCCAAACGTGTAAATTTAAAATTTTGTATTGCACAACCCAAGTCTAATTTGAAGATGAATGATTCTTAGAGGTGCTTCACATTAGGGCCCCATTTATAAGTCCCCATTCAATCTTGTAATTGGATTGGCCTAAAGCTTCAAATTGGGACTAAGTCCTTCACTCCTTCACACTAAGCCCTGAATTACAAGTCTTTTATCATGAGCAGGAGTCCTATGCGACTACACTTTTTGATTTTTGGTTCCATGGGTCGAGAGAGTCGGGACTTAGGCAAGGAGCCAAAATGGAAACCCGACTCCAACCAAACACAAGTCCCAACCATTTTTAAAAAGCAAAAATGGTCAAAAGGTGACTTGATCTAGTCTCTTCTGATGTGCAGTTATGACTTCAGTACTTTTTTTCTTTTTTCTCATCTTTGGGAGCACACATCGATGGACTTTGCCTTTCTCATGGGACCTTGGGCCTTGAGCTTAGGACTAAGTCTTTCACACTATGACAACACCAACTCCCAAGAGTAATATTAAGAATAATATCGTTTCGCAAGGGCTTGATTTCCATAGGATTTTGCCTCTTGTTGGGGGACTTATGGAATTGGGCCTTTGAGATGAAATGTGAAGCGATCCTTAGACTTGCTTGATATCGCCAAATTCTGAAATTTAATTAGTGCCAAATCTATTAAGGTACTATGGTAGTAGAGTAGGTACCTTGTTTGTACAAGGATCAGGGTTTTAATATTAGTGTACTAATATACAAAGGGTGTTGAATAGGCATGTGTGTAAGTGTGTAGAAAAAATGTCATGACTAATTTAGATTGCTGGATTTGGTGATTTGAATTTTTTTCCTTACTTAGAGTAAACTAACAATTATGTGTAATAAGGTTTGATACCTTTGTGAGAGTTTTAGAGGACTAATGGAAATAATAGAAAGGGACTATTATTTTCAATGTTGAGAATATGGTTGAGTGTAGGCCTGAAGATTTATTTTTTCTGGCCAATGCAGATTGCTGGATTTCACGATCTGAATTTGTTTTCTTAGGTATCTTGAGTGAACTAATACTTCAATGTGTAATAAATGGACAAGTGTCTATCACATTGCTTTTGCACACTTTGTTTTATTATTTGCAAAGTGTTATGTTTTTTTCAAAAACTCTTGGCATCTTGCAATGGTGCAAACAGAGAGTGCATTATATCCATCCAGTAATGAGTAATTAGGAACGAGCAGGGATTTAAAAAAGTGAATGTTCACCATAAAAAATGCCCAAGTTTCTTTTTCAAAAAAAATTATCATCATACCTGATCAGACTCAAACAAGTACCTATGGGGTATGATGATATTTTTTTATTAAAAAATGCATCACATTTGTATGATGATAATTTTTAATATAAAAAATACAAAATGCGTCACGTTTTACACCGCGCAATGTCCTAGGGCCAGCGCGTTCCTGAAATAACAGGCCCTTGAGGCCGGAAGCCCAAGGGCGTTACCCCACACGTCTTCCTCCGAAACCTTTAGTTTTTAGGTTTTAGTTTTTATTTGGAAAAGAAATAAAGAAAGGAAGGACGAACGAAAAGAAAGAAAGGAAAAGAAAAACAAGTGGTGGTCAGACTGCCCGAAAGAAAGTTCCGGTTCGTTTCCTGAACAATACCCGCCTCCAACAGCCCCAACGCGCGGCTGCTGCCCTACTCACTTACGCCATCACTGCGGATGTATGGCAGCACGCAACAGCCACACTCGACAGCGCCACTTTTCCAGAAGCCCGCACGAAGCCAGCCCTCGTCTCGCAGCAACGGCGAAGCCGCACGCACGCCTCCCTCGCCACTCCTCCTCCATCTCCCCTTCTCCTCTCTCCCTCACCTCCACACACAAGAAACACAGAGAGAGACGGAGAGAGAGACACACAGACAGAGGGACGAGGCAGATACGAGAGAGATCAGAAGAAGAATAACTTCAGATGGACTTCACACTCTTCTACCTCGACTTCATCTCCCTTTTGTCTTAGCCGCAGACCAAGACACGGACAGACAGATATACAGAAACAGATCAGAAGGAGATTAGGTTCCGATGGACGTGACATTCTTCGACCACGCTCAAAGTAGATCTAGACTCGCAAGTATTGTTTTGGTGCCCGAGATGCAGAGTGTCAGGAAGCGGGAGATTGATTTAGAGCCTTCGACTGGAAAGTGATCTCTCTGGAGACAGACTTGGAGGAGGAACGGAAGCAAGCAAGGAAGGAAGGCAGGGAAAGAGGGAGCGAGGGAGGGAGGGATTTTGTTTTTTGGAGTTTTGAGGAGGAGGAGGAGTAGTCGGGGCGGGGGGCGGGGTAGTAGAACGGCGGCTCTAAGTGATGGATAGTGAAGATTTGTTTGCGGCGTGGGCTAGTTCGGTGGAGAGCTGTGTGGAGCATTTGGAGGTGGATTTGAGTACAGGTTTGAGGACTAGTAGCGTGGAGGAGCGGCGGAGCAAGTATGGATGGAATGAGTTGGAGAAGGAGCCTCCCAAGGCCATGTGGAAGCTGGTGTTGGAGCAGTTTGATGATATGTTGGTGAAGATACTACTTGTAGCAGCGTTTGTGTCGCTTGTACTTGCGTATGTAGACGGACATGCGAGCGATGGTGAGAGTGGCGGCTTGACGGCGTATGTGGAACCGATCGTTATTGTTCTTATTCTCATAATTAACGCCATCGTTGGTGTTTGGCAAGAAAGTAACGCTGAGCGTGCTTTGGAAGCTCTTAAGGAGATGCAGTCAGATCACGCGAAAGTGATTCGGGATGGCAAGTTCATCTCTGATTTACCAGCAAGAGAGCTTGTTCCTGGTGATGTCGTAGAGCTTCGTGTCGGTGACAAAGTTCCCGCCGACATGCGCATTGTTTCCATGAAAACCTCGTATGTGAAGATCGAGCAAAGCTCACTGACAGGGGAAAGTGTAGCGGTGTTGAAATCCACATATCCTGTGAACAACAGAGACATCGAGTTGCAAGGAAAGGTATGTATGGTGTTCGCAGGCACAACTGTTGTGAGCGGTACATTCCTTTCACTGGTCATCAACACGGGCATGGCCACGGAAATCGGTAAGATCCAGTCTCAAATCCAACAAGCATCTCTAGAGGAGGCAGACACACCATTGAAGAAGAAACTCCATGAATTTGGTGAGAGACTCACCACTGTCATCGCCGTCATCTGCCTTCTCGTCTGGATTATCAACTACAAGTATTTCTTGACCTGGGATCTGAATGCCAACAATTGGCCAACAAATTTGCACTTCTCCTTTGGGAAATGCACCTACTACTTCAAGATTGCTGTTGCGTTGGCAGTGGCAGCCATTCCTGAGGGATTGCCAGCAGTTATTACCACCTGTTTGGCTCTGGGGACACGCAAAATGGCTGCAAAGAATGCCATTGTGCGCAAGTTACCCAGTGTCGAAACCCTAGGGTGCACCACTGTAATCTGCTCAGACAAGACTGGCACCTTGACTACAAATCAGATGTCCGTTACAGAGCTTGTTCTCAACGGTGATGCCGCAGGGGTGACACGGGATTTTCATGTTGAAGGCACAACCTATAGCCCTTTCAATGGTGCGATTGTAGGCTTGCAGGCTGGGGTTTTGGACAAGAATCTTCAGCGCTGTGCAGAAATTGCTGCAATTTGCAACGATGCTGGCCTTACCTACAAAGGACATCAATTCCGTGCCACTGGTTTGCCAACTGAAGCAGCACTCAAGGTTTTGTTCCTTCTTTGCATTTCTAACATGGTTTATGATGCCCCAAGTATTTGCATGCCACAGCTGCATCTTGTGGTAACATATATTTGGCTGTGCATGAAGATTACCCTCACCAGCTTGTTGCAGCTTTTCTGAAGATTTCGTTAGCTCATGTCTCTTATTTGCTAGCCAACATCCTTTTGCTTCTGGAAGTGCTACAGAAACTCAGGATACAGAGGTTTGTACAATGATCAATACAATCTAAACCTATGGTTAGGAGCTTATGAAGTCACTGGGGAGTCATGGCAACTTGTTACTGATATTCATAACAAAGGTGACGGTCTGATGCTTTGTGAGTGACACTCATCAAGGTTATGACTGCACACAACTTGTCCCTTTCATTTCAGTTTTGCTGGAACTCACAGAACTGTTACCTTCAAAGTGTTGTTTGTGGACCTTGATCTCACATATATATGAATTGAGGTAACATGATCAAATGGATTGTGTTTGACTCATGATTGTCTTTTGGGGGTATGTGTGAACTTGAAGGTCTTGGTGGAGAAGATGGGAGTGCCAGATGAATCTGTGCAAAGTATTGTAGTTTCACAGCGGGCTTCCACTGATCTTTCAGCAGACCAGGCAGTGGTGAATCTGGGTAAGTGGGTGTTAGTTGGTGCAGAGGATACATAGAGTTGTCATGGTTGCAATGGAAAGTAGAAATTGCTTCAGATGTTTTCAAGATCCTTCTGTATGGAAAGTGTGCTGCAAGGATTTTAATACTGCCAGTGAGTTCTGTATGCAATGCAATCTGTGACATGAACAATTTTTTTTGTTATCTATAGTGTTGTCAGCATTGTGATGCTTGCATGCAAGAGTGCAATAGTGAAGTTTCAAGTCCACATGTCAAATGCATAGATGTTCATTTCCATTTAATCACCATGAATTTTTGAGCTGGGGTCTCTTCTGTTTTTTGGGGGTACAATGAGCTTCTTGCATGTCAGTTCCCAGTTTTTTGTTCATGAAGCAGAGGAGGTCAGTTTTAGTCCAGGAGTAAAACAAAGTTTAAATGTTTTGAGCAACAGGATATCTAATGGGTGCTGTAGGTCAGATGCATTGCAGGAAGAGCTTGGAAGATATTGTTGATGAAGTTAATTTTCACAATTGGATATAGACAATTAAAGTTCTGTGTTTGAAATGCAGCTTTGCCTCTTTTTCTCTGTGTAAGAGCTTCACATAATTTTACTGACAAAGTCAGTCCACTCAACCAAATGTGGACAATCAACATCTTCTGCATCTGAGATTCCATTATGTTAAGTCTCACATCTGCACAATACAAGGAGCTGATGGGCAGAGGCTGCATTTGTGCTTGCAGCTAGCTGTGAATGGTGGATTCAGAAAGAACCCAGGGTTGCATTCCTTGAGTTTGATCGCAGCCGGAAGTCCATGAGTTGCCTTGTCCGCACAGAGACTGGAAAAAACAGGTTACTTGTGAAGGTAATCAGCAAAACCAGACATTCAATTTCCTTAGCAGGGGGGCGTGAAGTTCATTGAGATACTTATGACAACAAGGGGGCTGGGCAATGGGTGCTTTCAGGGGGCTGTAGAGCATGTGCTAGAGCGAAGCTCGCATTTGCAATTATCGGATGGGACAGTGGTGGAGATGACAGACTTTGCTCGTGAAGCTCTGCTATCCAAACTGCAAAGCATGAGTTCAAAGGCCTTGCGCTGCTTAGCCTTTGCTTTCAAGGAAGATTTGGGAGAGCTTTGTGATTATGATGGTGATACTCATCCTGGCCACAAGATTCTGTTGGAACCTGCTAATTATGAGCTGGTTGAAAGTGGTCTAATTTTTGTCAGCATGGTTGGTTTAAGAGTAAGTTATCTTTATCACAAGGCTTAGCAAGTGTGAGTTTACATTTTGTGAGGCCCAAATGGCTCATTTTTTGACACTCAGCCTAGTAGTCTTACCTGGAAATCATGAATGTGGATTTGATATGAACTTGCATTCTAAAAATTTCATTCCTTTGGCATCCAACTAAGCTCTAATTGTGCACCATCATTATGTGCTGACTGCTTTTATGAATCTATGGTTGGTGCACAGGATCCTCCAAGAGAGGAAGTTAGTAAAGCAATTGATGATTGTGGGGAAGCTGGGATTCGTGTAATGGTCATCACTGGAGACAACAAGAACACTGCTGAAGCTATCTGTCGAGAGATAGGTGTGTTTTCTGAAGGTGAAGATCTGAGAGAAAAAAGTTTCACCGGCCGCGATTTCCTGGCTCTCCCTGTTGAGTGCCGCCAGAAAATTCTGTCAGGCACTGGTGGACGTGTGTTTTCACGTGCAGAGCCAAGGCACAAGCAAGACATAGTGCGCATGCTTAAGGATGCAGGAGAGGTTGTTGCTATGACTGGAGATGGTGTGAATGATGCGCCTGCTTTGAAACTAGCTGACATTGGTATAGCCATGGGTATTTGTGGTACTGAGGTATGCTACCATGTACTAGGCACACTAGTTTTTAGTGCTCCTTTGAGTCTGCCAAAGTCAATTGTGGGAAAAGCCTGGATGTCAAAAGCAGATTCTGGGGTTTTGGTATTGTCAAGTACCTTGATTTTCTATCTTTGAGTTCTGTTGGCAACTAGCAGGGAAAATTGAAGATGTGTGCTGCTACATTGTAGGTTGCCAAGGAGGCAGCAGACATGGTGCTGGCAGATGACAACTTTAGCACAATTGTATCTGCTGTTGCTGAAGGCCGTTCAATTTACAACAACATGAAGGCCTTCATCCGGTATGTGTTGCCAACCAAAGATTTGGATTTGGTGAAGCTGGTTGTTGAGGTGTTTGTATGTCCTCACCAGAAGTGCTAACATGGGAGTATGGACTCACCCACCAGGTACATGATCTCATCAAACATAGGGGAGGTTGCCTCAATATTTTTGACAGCAGCACTTGGCATGCCAGAAGGCTTGATCCCAGTTCAACTTCTGTGGGTGAATCTGGTTACTGATGGTCCTCCTGCTACTGCGTTAGGCTTCAATCCCCCTGACCTTGACATCATGAAGAAGCCCCCAAGAAAGAGCGATGATGTTCTCATCAATGCATGGGTGTTCTTTCGCTACATGGTTCTGTTCTCAACCTTTTGAGAAGTTGGGATGCCCCCCAGCATCTGAGAATGTGCAGACAAGATTTTGTTTTTCTGAGATTTAGTAACTCTGGGTCTGCATCCTGTGCAATTTGCAGTGTTTATCCACAGAACAGCATTTGCATGAGTTAGATTTGCTTGTGCCTTCCAGTTGCAAAGCAGTTGCATTTGACTTTCATCCATTTCCTCTCTATCTATCTGTCCATCTCTTTCTCTTTCTGATATCAGTTGTAAGGAAAAGATGGCATGAGCAATTTCAGTAGGTGCACTTGACATGCTTGTCAGTGGACCATTGAAAAACTGGCAGTTGAGTATGCTGACTGATGAGATGTATATTACTTGGGCAGGTGATAGGCTTGTATGTTGGAATTGCGACAGTTGGAGCATTTGCAGTGTGGTACACGCACTCCTCCTTTCTTGGTATCAACTTGTCAGCTGATGGACACACTCTGGTGAGCTTCTCACAGTTGGCAAATTGGGGTGAATGCTCCACATGGGAGGACTTCAAGGTTTCACCATTTACAGCAGGTGCTGAGACCCTAAGATTTGACAATAACCCATGCGACTATTTCACAAGGGGAAAAGTGAAAGCAACTACACTGTCCTTGTCAGTGTTGGTAGCCATTGAAATGTTCAACTCCTTGAATGCACTTTCAGAAGATGGGAGCTTGATGACAATGCCCCCATGGGTGAACCCATGGCTACTTGCAGCGATGTCATTATCATTTGCGCTGCATTTCCTGATTCTCTACATACCCTTCTTGGCCAACATTTTTGGCATTGTGCCTCTCAACTTGAATGAGTGGCTTTTAGTTTTGATTCTGTCACTCCCTGTGATAGCTATTGATGAAGCACTCAAGTATGTTGGTAGGAGAATGACAGAACGAGAGAGACGGTTTAGGAAGCTAAAAGGAGCATAGTGTTTTTTATGTAGTTTAGGAAGGAAAATTTCTTGTTCTTGAGCCCTGCTGCTCTCCAATTTTGTGAATCTCCCTTCTCAGGGTTCAAGTCAAAACACGATCAATCTATAGGCAGGTTACTTAATTTGACACAGCCATTTCAGTGATGTATGAAACTTCCTTTTCTTTAGATCAAAATTTAAGGGGATGATGCTGAAGTGTTGTGAATGATTCTGAAGCCGGCAAGTTGACATTATCCAAAGACTGGGTCTCTGCAGCAGCCACCAATTCAGGTGCAGCCTCCGAGCCCAACTTTGTCTCCTTTTCTCTTTCTCCTTCTATACTGTACAATAGTGGTGCTCATCTTTCTTCATGTTTGAACACAAGAGTAGCTCTGGAGGTGCTGCCTTAAGAATTAAGAGATGAGTTTCAAGGCAGATTCTATTGGGCACATTTCATTGGGCTTTCCTGCCCTGTAGTAGGCTGTTGGAAAAATCATATGTACATTATGGTTTTCTGCAACCACTTTATACTGAGCCAGCAGTGCATGTTGAAGCACAATTGCAGAAAAGTAGTGTGGGTACTGATGTGGCAATTTGAAATTGGTCATTCACTCGTTATTTAAATAAAGATTATTAATTCTTAAACCGTGCTTTAAAGCATTGGTGACTATATTTTTAAAGCGTTTTTAATACATGTTCATTATATTCATTGAAAAGGAGGGATCCTACATTTTTCTACTTTACTCTCTGACTTGTAGCCAAATTTGGCTTCTTCTGGAAGAGGACTTGAGTCCTGTAGCCAAGTCCTCTTCTGGATGATCACCAACCCACCTAACTCACAAATTTGAACAAGGAATACACTGCCCCTGATATATATATGTATTTTATATATCAAGCTAAACATGAGAAGAAAAATGAACACATTAACAGGTTTCCAACACTAGAATTTGCAGTTTAGAACACCAAGCCAGGGTGTAGTTGCAGGTTAAAATTCTCACAAACATCTCATAGAAAAAAGCACCAGGTTTCTACCGCCAGGTACCTATTGAATCAATCTATATGTGCAGAATTTTCAAGACATTTGATCTACTTTAAAAAGTAGCTTACTTATCAATACAGAATGCAATTTGCTTGTTTAAAATGACATCCACCATATTTTCCTGAAGAAAGTAGTGCAGTTTTTACAGTTAAACCAGAGTAGGGCGGTTATTAGAAATTGCACAAAACCCCCACTGGTTCTCAGGGCAGTTCTTAGAGTTCATAACCACAGTTCTCAAAAAGTCAAAGAATTGGTTCAGATAATGTAACCACAGTTCTCATAAAACCCACCGCCCACAAAACTGCTAGTTCTTTGAGTTCTTTGAAATAGCCAGAATGGGCAGATCATAAATCCCCCCCCTGCCCCTCAAAAACCAAAAACCTGGGACTGGCAGTGATCTGATTCTCAAATATTTAAAAAGCCAGAAATGGCAGTTATTAGCAAATCAGATACGTGCCCAACATGGTTGAAGCTTCAACCACAATATTCCACAATCTGCTGAAGAAAGTAGCACGGGTTTTTTGGTGGGTTGAAACTTTGAGTCTAAAATCTAGTACCTAAAGTCTCATAGAAAAATCATCTGAAAGGTTTTCTGAAATCAGCATAAGATGATGATGGGAGTGAAGAAGTAGAGTCCCTCCCCTGGATGGTTTGTCTGTCTGATTGATAGGATCTGTGGAGATAATCTCCACTAGCCTTGCTGCGTGTAACAGCTGAAGCAGACCTGTTGGACCTGGTGCTGGTATGACTGGCACTCTTGTAAGATGATGATGATGGTATCTCAGAGGACTGCCACCTTTCCATGTCATATGATTGCTGAAGATAATCACCACCTGCTCTGTTGTTCAGTTTGCGAGAGGATCGGATATCTGAGTTGTTGTGAGATGTTGCATGTTCTGCACTTCTGCGGGATTGCTGGTATGAATCTTTTTCACTCTTCCGAGGAGGCCTCTCATAGCTGTATGAGGTGGTTAGAAAATCCTGATGATGTTGAGGATGATCGTCATCCTTATGCAATTGCCTCTGGTCATGAGAGTTGTTGTATGATGACGATGAGTGGAGGAAACTGGTTCTTTCTGGTTTTTGAGAATTCTGCTCTGAGTTGTAAGATGTTGCCATCATGAACTCTGCTGCTTTATGTGAAGAGACAGGCCTTTCTGAGTTGGATGATGTTGTCAAATAATCAGCGTTCTTGCTGGAAGCTCTCTCTGAAGCATACTGCATCTGCTGCTTGAATGTACTCTTGTGAGACAGCCTCTGAGATCGGCTACCAGAAGCAATTACACTTGCTGTACCTTGAAAAGCTTTGGGGCTAACACTCACGCCTCCTATCATACTGCGGTGTTCCTGTACTTCCTGAGTGGGTGAAGATGAGGACAGATGCTTTCTTGCAGGCGGATGATTGTCATCATCAACAGGTTGTACTTGCTTTGGGGTAATACTCTGTGGCTTCAGCCTTGCTTTTGCCGACTTAGTGGCTACCATATACCTCCTCTGGCTGGCTGGCTGTGCATTGTCACTGTTAGACAGCAATGTTTGAGAGTGTGATGTGGATGATGAGTCTGATTGCTCATCAGCATGCCCACCCAACATCTGCTGCTGCTGCCTCTGCAACTGAATCAAAGTTGAGGTGATAGGGGATGTGTATTGTGCAAGATCATTATTGGCACCTGCTGCCACCTTGGTTGTCAATTCTTGCAACGGGAGTTCCTCCACAAAGCTCTGCACTGATTGAGTGGCTGTGGCCTGATGTGCTGGTGTCCTCACCTCCTTCAATCCCATGTTACTGTCAACCAGCTGATTCTCCCAAGGCCGAGCTGCCATCCACCGCTCTAGCCAGCTCCAACCCCAGCCTGGCTTCTCTCCTTCATGGTTGAAGTAGATCTGTGAATTGCCTGCCACCTCCAGTTTCTGCTGCGATAGCAGAAGAACATTAGTCTTAATCCTGCTTGACACAATGCTTGATATTTTGCAAAAGCAAACAAAGATGAAGCTATTGTGCCAGACAACAACTAGCATCATTGACCTTTTCTTCATGCATATAGCAGTTGTTTCTTTGCTGCAAGTGACTGTTGCATACACAACATTGTCCTGTTTTGTCCAAGGTTTTCCAATGTCTAATGCTTTGGACAACTTGGTTGATGCAGCAACACTTACTGCAATAGCTGGATTCAAAAGGGTGGTTCAACAATTGTATTGAACCTTACAATCTCTTGCAAGATAGCCAAGCACCATGATCACCAGAGAACACAAGACTACCAGAAGGTTGACCAGAAGATGATGGATGATAGGTAAATGCCATCAATTCAATGATCATTAACAAAGCTGCTTGATCACATCAAGAAAATTTCCAATAGTCATCACCGACAGACACAGTTTTTTGACTGGGGAGCAGCAGTGGGTTGATTGTACCTCATTGGTTAATGCTTCATATGCCTTTGTTCTCTCATGCTTGATGATTCCCTCCTGCTTCTGTTGTTGCTTTGCTTGAATATCTTGTATTGTTCCTGAACTTGTACACCAGCCCAACTGCAGCACCCCTTTCTCCATGTCAGCATCGGCATGAAACAACTGAAATGCTCAAGCTGAAATCATAATCTTATGGAACCGTTGCATTTGCTTCTTGCAGGTGCTTTGTTGCATTTGCTTGCCATCCTATGATCCCAATGCTATGCAATGTGCAACTGTTGCTGACTTTTGAGAGTTTGTGAGGAAGGGTTTTGTCAGGACTGTTTTGATTTCAGATATGGTGATAACAGAAAGAAGCAATCTGCAAGAATCAAGAGATGAGGGCAGGAGTGAAAGGTGGATTGTGTAGGGAAAGGAATGAGAGAGAGATTTCACTTCTCTACATTACCTCAGATTCACGAAGCAGAGCTTTCTTGAGTTGGTGATGGCTTATGGTTTGCTGGATTGTAAGCAATCCTTGTGGTGTGATTTGCACACGACGAGCTCGCACCTGAGCTTGCACTCGAACCAGTGCTTGCATGCATTTTAGGGTAATTGCAGCTTGCCTTCTCACAATGTGTCCTCGTACTACTGCTTGCAAGCGTACTAGACCCTTCAAAGCTCGCAAAGCTCTCCTTGCCTGTCCATCAAGAAGAACACATGAATGTTACTGGTACCTAAAAGAAAAGAGATGCAGCATGATGCTCCTCTCATCATCATGCAAACAGATCTCACAAGGCACGAGAATTCTGAGAGAGAGAGAACGAAAATTTCTGACCAAGAACGCTCGAAAGACAGTTTGAATGCGAAGAGCAGCCCAATCTGCAACAACCACAAGCGCATGGGAAGAAGTGGAAGAAGACACAGCGTTCAAGTCGATGGAGAGTTCGTCCAGCATCTCTTGTCGTTGCTCCAGCTTGAATTCCTGACTGTAGTTTGTGATGGACTGATCGTCTCCATGAAGATCACGCAGCAGCAGCTCGTTGTTGTTGCTGTTGTTGTTGTCTATCCCCCCATGCTGCTTCCACAATGTCCATCTCTTGTGTCCCTTCTCTTGTGATCTTTCATGGCTCGTCTTCCTCTGCCACCCATGACAGCAGCGAAATGCTCACGAAATGCATCTCTCTCTCTCTCTTCAACACCTATCGCCCACAACCCTCTCTCCCTCCCACGAAGAATCTGCCTGCCTGTGCTAAGTACCGAAGACAAAACAAAGAGGGACAAACGAGAGAGTAGTAGAGAGAAGATTGTTACGATACTGTTTGTTGTCTTACAGAATCGTCTTTGTCGGACTGATGCGAGCGTTCCGATGGCGCGGACTCGGAGATCGTCTTGTCGGACCCAGCTTTCTCGAGATTGGATCTCTCTCCTCCTCCTCGCCTACCTCCGCTCATAAGCGCCTTGAAGAATTTGCTAGAAGCGCCCATTTTCTTCTTCTTCTTCTTCACGAGCTAACCCAGTGAAGATTCTTTGCTAGGCCTCAGATTTCTGCAGACACGAAGGCTGTTGCTCTCTCCAAATTCTTCTCTCTTGCTCCTCGATGTGTTTCTTCATGAATTATGTTAGAAGAGCTCCGATTGCTGCTTGGGGATAGATACACAGATGACGCCACAGGCAAACAACAACAACAGAAAGAAAAAGCACTTGTGTATGTGGAATCAAAAAGGATCAGCGACAAAAATAGTGCAATACTTTGCTGTACTGCGCGCCGCCGGGACTGCCTGGTTGCGTGAGACAAAGGACAAGAAAATTCCCTCAGAGTAGTTTCTTTTGAGGGATTCTCGGATTTGAGCTTCGCCATCATTCTTCTTGCTTCCCATTGCTGCAGCAGCAACAGCAGGGTGTCAGACACACAAGTGAACTTCCATTCCGCGATTTCCATCATCAAGATCAAATTTTATTCACACAACGAGGTGAAGAAGTAGATCATCATCTGCAGCTCCAACACACTTTTTGTTTTGCTGCTGCAAACTTGGGCTTTGAAATTTTTTTGGGTTTGAAATTCTGGGCAAGCAAAAATCTCTTCTTCTTCTTCAACAATCCTTCCATCTCTTCTTCTTCTTCTTCAAGTTCAAATCAGCAACAGTTCAAATATGAAATGTTCCATGAAGTTCCCCAAACAATAAAATGAACTCATGATTCACTACTCTACTTCTGCTTATGGCAAAGTTCAAAGCACCAACAGTTCAGATAGGAAATGTTCCCTGAAGTTCCCCCAAAAAATGAACAAACTCACACTCTACCCCCTCATGGCAAGTCCATTAAAACAAGCAACAGTTGAAAATATGAACTTACAGACCTAGAGTGAAGTTAGAGTGTGTGACCTAGTAACATCTGAGTGAATAGTCCTCAAAATGTGGGATCAAAACTTACTTACATCCTTACATAACCTACCGATCATCCAGACACACGACATCGAATATGAGTTTTCATTCATTGAGAGGAGGGTTATATGATTTTTCACCTACCTACAGGAGAGTTACATGACTTTTCATCCATCGGTCGGAGGGTTATGTTGTTGCTCTTGGACTTCTGAACATTAAGTTATGTTTCGTAACCAATAACCTCTTGCTGGTAACCTAGTCCATTGTCGCTGATGACCGAGTAGTTGATTTCTCTTCTTGGGGCTCCCCATTGTGGGTTTTGCCTGTTTGAGTGTTGTCTTTTGTTTGGACTTGGGTCCTTTCTTTTGTTCTCTTGTTCCCGCTAGGGGTGTTTTTCCTTTATTTATTTATTTATTGTGTCTCCCTTACTTATTTACTTGCAAAGCCAACCATAAATCCATGTCTTCTTCTTCAACAATTATGCATTTTCATTTTCAACAATCCACCCATCTCTTTTTCTTCAGCAACAAGCACCTCACCATCCAGTAATGGCAAGTTGAAACCAGCAACAGTTATAATAGCACACCAGCAACAGTTAAAACAGGACAACAGCTTGTCAGGTCGGGTCTGCTGTTGTGCTTCAAAAGAAGCAAAATAAGTTCTATGAAGTTCCCAAAAAATGAATTCACAGTGTGACAACGTAACAACAACGCCTGGTGAGCATTCCATTTAGTTCACAGCAAACAATCAATCCATCTCTTTCTTCATGCACAATAATGATCCATTTACTCCTTCAATACTTTCATAAAATAAGTATGTTTTGTAGTTTTTTTTTTTTTTTTTTTTTTTTTTTTTTTTTTTTTTTTTTTTTTTTTTTTTTTTTTTTTTTTTTTATAATTTTTTTTTAATTTTTTTTTTTAATTTTTTTTTAATTTTTACCTTCTTCATAAATTTTTCCCAATCTGTTCATAGCAAATGTGTTTTTACCTTTTTCAACTGCATTTTTGTAATGCTCCACAGCTTCACTCATA
>Ga0116227_10004920_pt1 | contig 28640 bp, 18 predicted proteins | sample S1TSphgellanicum_FD_89693 | JGI IMG/M metagenome (GOLD analysis project Ga0116227, IMG submission 89693) | Host-associated microbial communities from peat moss isolated from Minnesota, USA - S1T2_Fb - Sphagnum magellanicum MG | ecosystem: Host-associated > Plants > Peat moss > Unclassified...
AGCTGCCATGACTACCCACTGAGTTCATCAGCTCCCAACAGTGGGTGTAGATAAGCATATAATAATCTTCCCAAAAACTTGGGCAAACCATTATACACAATCTGCGTCCTGAGTTTCTGTTGCTTTTCCAGAAGCAATGGGAAGACTCAGATGTGATGTTGGCTAGCACTCAAGAGACATCGCTAATAAAAAAAGTCGACAGTATCCTCATTCAAGCTGTATATACAGGAAAAGAGGCACATGGAATTGTGGCGCCATGTGCTAAAAGTTTGCACCATGGCCCATTTCCACAATGACATGGCAGGATGCAATCAAGGATTTGTGGTCAAGAGGTCACTGACCACTTTGCCAGTTATGGTCACTTATTTGAACCCTGGAACTCAACAGCAAACCAGTCCCAAGCAAAATAGCCACACCTTTTTGATCTAACCCACTCCTCTAATAAAAATCAAGTGTTTTGGGTGTGTTTGCAACATCAAACATAGGTGCATGCACGCCCACTACTACAAGAGCACTAAACTGGACCCTTGTCATTGGTACATAAAAAGAGGGTCAGTGTGTATTCGGCAGTTTTATTTTGGTGGAGAACACAGAATAAAACTGTAGGCCCTCCTTGGTCACAAAAATGTGAAAGAAACTGTCTTTCGCAAAAATGCAACCAGCGTAAAACTAATCAATTAAAATCACTAAGAAACCATTGTCAAACACTACTGCCTGGCCATGTGTGAGTGTAAAATGATTCTACTATGGGGAGGATGTGGTGGATAGACCCATGACACTCTAGATATATATTTATTATTACCATACCTTCTTCATGGAGCTAAAACCCGGCCCAATCGTTGCACTGCATTGCTTGGTATATCCCTTCCTGGAACGCTCACCTTTAACAAACTTGAGTATCTGGATCAGGATTTCCCCCACAATAAATATCAAAGATTATAAAGCTGCTGCTGGCTAAACACCAGGGTCAAATGCCTACCAATCACCCTAACACCTAAACCCTAAACCCTAAACCCTAAGCCCTAGGGTTATTGCTGCGTCAACTTGCAGAATGACAACCCTGCTGTGAGATGATTTGATCACAAAGGATTTGATTCTGATGTTATAGCAATGATCCTGATCCAGATTTGGATAGTGGAAAAATATTGGGATGTTGTATAAGAAGTGAGGCAGGAAACTGTTTTGCAAGTTTTATCATGAAAGAAGGCAAGCAAGTATGTGCAGAATTTGCGTGTCAAAAAAGAGGGAGAGAGAATTCCAAGCACTGGCATTTCAGAACTGCCTGAAGTTTCCAACTTCACTGTTGACATTCATTCTATACAAGTGCAGAGGGGTTCAGATTTTCACCCTCAATCCAAATAGGATAAGAGGATGGTGGGTATGGAGTCAAGATAGGCGAGGATCAACATGCGTGATTTTGACAAGTAAATCATCAGAATAGCAAACATGCATGTGCAGGAGGAGTGGGAGACATACTCTGGAAAAGAGAACAGGGCATCATGTTCGGTAACAAATGCAACCAGCGCCTGCAGCCAAAGAAAAGTCAATATCATTATAGAGTACTACTATAAGACTAGAACCCTAAACCCTCAAAGGAAGGTCCAGAGAGACATGGCTCAATCTACAGTGATCTGGTCCTTGTTCAGGTAGCAGGACATGAAGGATCACTATACAGATGCAGGGATTTTGCAGGGAAACATAATCACCCATTAATAGCTTAAAATTGATGAATGCTCTTTTCAGCCAGGATTTAAGATTTGCAGAGCATATAGAGTACTGTACCCTTGCAATGAAGCAATGGAAAGGAAGAGGAAATACCTCAAAGGGAAGATTGAGGCATTCAAAGTAGGTGCGCACACGGTCGAAACGCTCCTCCACAAAATCACGACTGCTTGGTGATACTGATACCAAAGCCTGTTTCCCAGCACAGCAATTCAAATTTCGTCAGAAATATAAGATTGTTCCACATGAGCGTTGCTACAAAATATATGATTGTTCCACATGAGAGTTGCTGCATTCCATGCATAAGTGGAATAAGTTCATATATATGATATCTTTTAGAAATTCTGATAGGTGTCCTTTGAAGCTCTTCTGCTTTGATCTGTCATTCAAGTCACAGCTGTGAGGGAGAAAATAATTTTGAGACCTGCTGGAGGGCTATGCAGTTCCTGCAAATTTGGCGCACACCCAACATGTTGATCGACTGCATCTCATTCAATGCCTGCAGTGGCAACAGAAAGACAACCAACCCATGATGTGAAACTCAAACCAGAAAAGAGATTCTTCTAGACATCTAACCTTGTAAGGTACACAGGATAACCTGCCCCATGACAAACCAATGTTTAGGATTTAGGGTTTTAGGGTTTAGGGATTAGGGTTTTCATACCAACCTTGATGAATGCTGCTGCAGAAATGCTGCAAATTCCTCCAAAAATATAACTCCGCTTTAAAGGTGGCACATATGCAGCCATCTCCTCATCTATTCTCGCAATCTGATCTCAAACAAAAAGCCCATCCAAACAAGCAACAACATGGCAGTCAAAATTTGACCAACACCTACCCAAACAACCAACCCAAAATCCCAGGTTTAGGGTCTTGGGTTTAGGGTTTAGGGTTTATGGGTTTAGGTGACCCAATATCCAAACCCCACAATTTGTCCATGGACCTTAAGGTACAAGTAGTAGCAAGTGCATTAGTACAAAGAGTTTCATTCACAAACCTGTGTTGTGAGGGCAACAACAAACTCTTCTGGTTCCTCTGCATCCTGATCACTTACATAGACACGTCCTGCCATGCCCTATCCCAACACTCCCACATGAACTTCCCATTAGCCAAGTCTTCAGCGAAGCAAGGATCTCAACTTGCCAGAAAGCTCAGATTATTGGGTCTGAGGGCTACCCACTAAATTTATCTGAAACCATTGTCAATCTACTTAGTACTAGTCAGGATCTCTGCAGAAAATTGGACATACTGCAAAGCAAAAGTCTACAGAATACCTACATAGCAAAGGCTTGGAAGGAAGATAACTCTACCTGAAGGTGATAAATTGCTAGAAGTTGCAATTCAACTCTAAGGGTGCGCAGGCATTCAGCAGACAGGAGGTGGTACTTCTCAGTCAAAACCCCCAAGCCTGCAGTTAACGCACTGTTCATTCGTCGATGGTGCACTGCAACATGATGAATGGCATTCTTCTTCTTCAGTGGTGAGCCAGGTGATGTATTGTATCCCAACCTAAACACAATCCGGATCATAGTGCAAATTCCATCCGCAAAAAGATGTCAAATCCAGATTCTTAATTGCAAAATTCCTGGTTGAGAAAAAAGGTCCCAAACTATTTCTGTCCATCTACAGCCCATGTTTGAAATCCAGTTCTGTTTGGAAACTTGGGTTCTCTGAAAAAATTCTCAAAAACAAAATCTACTTGTTTATCAACCCGAGACCCAGTTCTTGAAAACGAATCTCCTTGTTCATCAAACTCAAAACCCACTCTCAAATACATGTTCTATTCTTTGACCCACATTTCCAGGAAATTTCCCAACTTGTCTTAGCATTCCTCCAGTACAAGCTCTCACATTTTCATTGCCAGTGAGTGCACTCCATGCAATGAAACTAGCTAGAAGAAGAAATTTTCCTATAAGTGCTTCCCTCTAGACATGACATATGCATTCTTCCAGCATGAAATCTTGGGTTCAGGGACGTACTGTTGAACAGATTCAGACATGTAGTCTAAAGAGTCACTAAGTGCAGCTAGCAACACCATCTTGTGATTTGGAGATATCAGTTGCTCCTGATTCACAACACAGGCCCCCATCCAACAAGCATTAATTTTGTTGCAACCAATGGTTTTGTTGCTTTGCTTACTCACAAAAACCTGGAAATTCTAAGCAAGTGTTAAACGTACACAGGAAGGAAAAAAGAAAGCATCTTCAGTGACAGCAATGGACCTGTCTAATGGGGCGCAAGCTAAGCAGGAGGTTGTTCATCTCCATCTCCACTTCCAGACCTTCGGTATCAAGGGGTGCATCTACCACCACCTTCTGCTCCAGCTGACTGAGATAGGACACATCCAGAAGCAGATGTGCTGGCTCTTGTTTCATTAGATAACTCATGTCTACTCGCCCAATTATACTTGAACTTAAACTGCCGAGAACCGCCTGTCCAATCCCACCCAACTCCTTATTTGACCTCTAGTTCTTCAACACACACAAAACATGATTGTGTGCATTTCAGACAAGTTTAGCCAAACTGGAAGCAGACAGAACTTTCAAAGTTAAAGAACCTCCTCCTCCCGCAAACTGTGACTTGCCACCAGTAAAATCAAACAAAAAATACCATGTCTTCTTCTTATTAAACATATATATATATATATACCTAAAGCAACATTTGCCTGTAACAGAAATGACAAACCTCGGTGTATACGGCCCGGCAGCGCTCCAAGGTGCGATCGAGAAGCGTCTGAACCAGTTCCAAAATCTCACTTGCATACATTGGCATTGCTTGTGCCCATCCCAGTACCTACCAATCCCAATTGTTACAGAGCAGAACATAAATAGCTAGTAAAATAAATAAATAAAAATAAATAAATCAGTGAATAAATGTATTTTCATAAGAAAATAAAAAATGAAGAGAAAATTGCATGCCCTTTCTCTGTACACAGATCTATATGTACATTCTCTGCCACTGCAGATGCAAAACACCCAACACTGGAAAAGTGTCCAAGCAGCATCTAGAGAGAGAGAGAGAGAGAGAGGTATTCCAACACCTACTTCAGTAATAAGGTGGTTGGCAGACATGGGTCCCTGCAATATGGGCCTGCCTTTCTCCACCAATGTCTCGTACACTGCCCCAGGGTAAGCTTTAAGCCGGAATGCAGCTGGGCCTGAAACCAATGAATCCATCCACCCACCCACCACAGATTTGACTACTGTATGTAATAGGTGGAAGAAGAATGAAATGAAATGAATCTCAACAGAATTTTTTTCTAACCCATCAATTCTATTGCAACAAAAGTAGTTTCTTTTTTGTTCCAGTACATTATTTTTTGGATAGCATTGGGTTTTCTTGGGAGTAAACAGTGGTACTGATGATGGAAAGCTTACTTACTTGCAAGAGCATTTGCTACACGTGTACGGTAGTCAACATGTACAATAGGCAGAAATTGATTCTTCACAAAATTCTCCATAAAACTCTGGAGGTTATTATCCCTGGAATTTACAACTGACAATTAGCACAACCAGAGAGAGAGAGAGAGAGAGTGTGACTTTCTACTAAATGTGTTCGGGTTTCCAGCCAAAAAGAATCAAATCCAAATCGCAATTTCTGTTGAACAGGATACAAAAGAGTCTATAGAAACCCAAAACTTGAGTTGGATGTTTAACCAGTGTTGCACAGTTCTTGACTCTTATGAAGAACCTCCAGTTCCAATTCTTAAAAAATTAGAACAGTTTGGGTTCCGTTTCCACAGCAAAATGGAACCCTGGGGTCTGGTTCTGGTTTGGTTCTTGAAAAAAATTAATTCAGGTTCCAGTTCCAGTTCTGGAAATCAGACCTGGTTCTGGGTGATCCAGTTCAAAACCGCCAGCTAACTGTCAGTTTTAGACCCAGTTCTGGTTCTGGTTCCAGAGTCAGATCCAGAATCAGACCCACTTCTGGTTTGGTTTTAACAGGAACCAGAACTGGCGGTTCTAATTGGCCAAACTGGGCAGTTCTAATCCAACACTGGTTTTAACCTTCAGTAGAGAAAGAATACAGTTTTTGGGGGCAAAGTCTACAGAGTTACATCACTTACACAAGGCTTGTATATTTTTGAGGAAGAAGTGATGTTATTTTGTCCATAAACTGCAAAATGAGAACTCAAGCAAAATGTAAGAATTTTCCTTAAAAAAATTTCCCTGCACACAGAAAGTCTCTCATCAGCTTGCAAGAGGACCAACTGACCCATGTTGGTTGAAGGCATCTCAAGCAAATGGTCCAACACCCAAGTCAAGGTTCAGGGTTTAGTGCATACCTGAAGAACAGGACGATAAACAGCTGAAGTGAGGTAAATCCCACGTTCAGAAAGAACAGCAGCAGTTCCATAGCCTTCTTGAGAACCCGGCGGTGATTTTCTACGGTTCAGTCCATGGAGTAAAGTGTCAGCAGTCAAACTATCAGTTTGCCCTGCAAGAACAATAACCCAGGACCCAAAAAAATCAGGCTTTTGTACTACTATACAACAAAAGAACCAGCACTTTGTGATGACACTGGAAAACAGGAACAAAACAGGAACACTTCTTGAAAATTGGCATGTAAAATCCCACAAGTAAACACATGTCAGGAGTGTCCAGGAGAATCAGACCCGGTGAAGCAAGGATAGTGTCAGTGAAGCGGAAAGCAAATGACAAACCCTCCTCTGATTCCCCATGACTGCCACCATGTACACCACACCAGTATATCCAGAATCATTTCAAACACCCATTGCACTTTCAGTGAAAGTTAAAAGTCTACAGAGCACTTGCATTGACCCCAAGTGTAAGCTTGCTTGTATGCACGTGTTCCTGATCTAAAAACACTAAAGACATACTTCAGAAGAGTGAGGAGAATCCCAGAGAAAGGTTTCCAATGTACCTCTCTTCATTCGTTTTGCGTAAATATTGCTTCCTGCAAAATACCCACCAACAATGTAGGAATTTTCATGAAGCAGCAATGTGTGAGACAAACAAAGCTGAAAGAAGTAAACAGTTTTAAACCCTAAACCCCATCATGAAAGCTCTTGCAAGTTGGCTCAGTCCTTTTATTGTTCAAATGGAAGTTCAGGTTTGTTACTTGGCATTTGCAGGGAGTGCCTTGCTTGCAAGCCTAGCGGTTTGTGCTGCAGCATCAGCTGATGTTGCATCTGGAGTGGCCCTCAGTATATCACATATCAGCAGCTGGCACTCACTCTGCACTCATATATACACCAAAATTTTACAAACCGCAGATGAGAACTGCATGCATCTGGTTTGCATGTTTCAAGACCCTAAACCCTGCTCACACACAGAGAAAGAGGCTGTTGTTCCTTTGCAGCAGCAGCAGCAGCAGCAGCAGCTGTAACCAGTTCTATCTGCCTCAAACCAATTCATGTACAATGTGAAAGAATGACTGTCAAATCTCAATCAAAACCAAGGACCAACCGACCTGTATAACAGTGAGGACAAAGCCCAGGTTGTAGCCACTGCCTTCCAAATGGCTCATGTCTGTGTCGCTACTCCAAGCGCCCACGCCATTGGCTGTGGTCTGTGGGGAATTCTCATGGCACTCCATCATCTCTCCAACAATAACATGATTCTCTGCAGCCATTGAAACCAAAGCAATCCAACCCAGTTTCATGATTGCAAATCCGGTGCTGAAGTCTCAATCCTTATGTTAAAATCCCCTGGAACTTCTTCAGTCGTAGTACATACAATCATATAAACTGGAATTATTATCTGCATTTTGAGTGACATGAAATTTTTACCAAGGACTTGGGAGACCAAGTCTAGAACTGACTCCAGAAGTTCGTGTGCATCAGTCTGCGCCTTGCCCACCGGTAGTCCCCATTCTGCAACAGGTGAGCTCCCATTGATTCCGTTCCTCTGCTTCGGTGCCAGATACATCCCAATGCTGCTTGATCTCAGAAGCTTTGCAACTTGGTCCACACGTGGCCTGGAAGCCTCCATGGCTGCTGCACGTGCTTTGATCTCTGAGGTTATCAGCTCATGAACTGCTGGTCTCACCCGTTGGCTACAAAAAAAATTGGAAAAGACAACAAGAAACCATATCAAGTACGACCATATATCATAAGAGGTTTAGGGTTTAGGGTTCAGCCAGGATTTGGGAATTTTGACGTTTCTAGAGAGAATTCTTAAACCCAAGTATTGTCAGCCAGGAGCAATGATGCAGCGATCCCAAATCCAACAAATTGTTCTATGATACTATGACACCTGCAAATCTTCTTCAGGAACTCAATTTGCACAGAGATACCAATCAGAAGATACTCATGTACCTGATAATGGCACCTCCGGTGGCACTCTTCCCTAACAATGTGAGGCATTCCACCATTGTCTTTATATACTTCACACTTGATGGTGAATCGCTCTTCATCATGGACTCCTGGGTCACACACATTCCCCATCCAACAAATTTGGTGTTCAGAGTCTGGTGGGTGGAGCTGCAGAAGAAAGCTTACTAAAGCTAATTTTATCACAGCCGCGAGACACCCTGACAGAAAACATCAATGACATCAACACCAGAGTGAAGCACGCACACAAAAAAACTTCAATATAGGAACCAAAACATATGGCAAGAAAGTTCAAGATCCAGTGAACCCACTGTGAATTCATTAGGAGTGGAGCCAACAAGCCAAATCGGGAGGACATGGGCAGCCACGTTATGACCCTCTTTGCCCATACCATCAGTATTCCCATTTGTTGATGCTCTGTCGGAGGCAGCGGCATCTGCACCACTCTCTATTCCAGTGACAGTAGTGCTATTTCCATCTACTGACCAACTGTGACAAAGCCCACCCACTTGATTAAATTCAAAAGCCTTCATCCAATGTGGTTCCAATGCTTATGAATTCATTCTTTAGCGATCTTCTTGGGAAGAGGAAGAACAACAACATTACCAATTGGAGATGATGAGAAAGTTCAATGCTTCTGATAGAGCAGAGAAACTTACCCATCACCCATATGCCGCACATCAGCTGTTCGATCTACACTTGAAACATAGGAGACCGTCCGTGTCAAGGTACGAGTGCGCCTTGACACAGGGTGCAAACTTCCAACTGCTGGAACTGGAGCTGGGGTTAGGTTTGATATGTCGTCAGCTTTATCTTGGCTGATTGCTAAGTTTAAGCTGTTTTTTTCCCAGAGCAATAATGTACCGCACACAAAAAAAACCCACAAAATTGCAACACACAAGATTACAGCTCTGCCAGAAAACACAGACTGGCTCAAACCTAAACCCTAAACTCAAAATAGGAATTCAGGAAAGTCAGGAATAATATTCCAGACTAAAAAACAAAGAGCTTTTTCTAAAGAAAAACAAAAAGGAGTTCAGACCTGTAATCACCCTTATTGTAAAGATGAAGGTGCAGATCCTCAACAACCTTGAAGAAGAGTGCTCCACGCAGCTTGTTTAACTCAGCTCGCACATCCCGAAGTGCACCCACCTGCAGCAAAAATTCAAAACTTCTAACTTTCATATTCCTCCTGGTGGCAGCAGCTCATCCTTGTTCCCAAATTTCACCCAGTTGAGCAGGCAATACAACTCTTGCTTGCACCTAAGCCAGTTTGGGAAACCAGTTTCCAAACTGTATGTCCAAAGGTTGTGCAGAGCCAATATGTTTTACTATTCTTCAAACAGTTCAAAGAGGTAGAATTGCACCCAAGAAAATTGTGAACTGTAGATATAGACTACAGCAATGGTCCCAAGGTTTAGGGTTCATCAGAACAACAAGATGATGGTCTCAATTTGGTGTTTCTCTGGGAATGTCTGTCAGAAGCTTTTACCGATTGAATGCCTTCACGGTCCAACATACTGATAGACTGAAGATGGAGCTGCACTGCTGCATAGTAGCGTTTTTCAGCAGCCAGTTTCTCAATGCGAGCTGGGACCTGGCACCACCAATTGACATAGACATCAAATGATTACTGTGCAATTTTCTCCATGCCTGGTAGACTGATTCTTTGTAAAAGGAACATCTGCAGATTGTGCTTTTTGAGGTGGAAGGAAAAAAAGGGAAAAAGAAAGAAAAAAAAACGGCCACCCATTAGAAGCTCTGTACTTCTAACCTGAGCAACTTTGTCGATTTGATCAAGTAACGAAATCACATGGCGGAGTGTGACAGAGCGGGACCATTGTTGCTGCAGTTGCTTGTGCCGTGCGCCCAGCAACATACGTGCATTCTCTAAATCTCCCTTCAATTCCTCTACTTTGCCTGTGGAATCAGAGAACACCCGCAAGATCTGCACATGGAGGAAATAATAATTATTTTCAGAAAAAAAAAAAAAAAACCCCAAAACTTATGCTGCAACTGCTCTGTTCAGTGAATTCTTTTCAAAAAAGCTTCAAGAATGCAGAGGAGGAGCTGCCATTATCCTTAGACGATGGGATTTGGGTTACAGAAATCAGATTAAAAGAAGCAGTACAAAAGAAAGAAAGGACAACAAACAGACATACCTGTGAATAGTTCTGGATGGCTTTACTGAAGCCAGTGTTGTAATTGTGCACAACGCCATCCACAAGATGTTCAACCAGATCTCGCTGCTCACGCAAGCTCTGTAGTGTCTGTTCGGGATTTGGGGAGGTGAGCACTTCCACCACATGTGGCAGAGAGTCAAACCGTGGCTGCTTCCATGGATCGCCTATACTATCCAGCTGCACCTGCACTACCTGCAAAAAACCAGGAAAAAAAAAGCCCCAACAAAACTCTCGTCACCAACATCATCCAACAAAACTCCCAGTGTTTTTTTTTCTTTCTCCTGCTGCTGCTGGAAGGGATTTCTTACAAGGGGTAGTCACCACCCAAAACTTGCACTCTCTTTTGCATTCTCTCTTGCATTTTCTTTGCATTCTCTATTGCATTTCCTTTTGGATTCTCTTTTGTATTCTCTATTGCATTCTGTTTTGCTTTTGCAAGCAACTTTGTTTGAACTTTATTAGGGTTTTCTCTATGCAGCTACAGTTTTCTTCAGATGGGATTGGGTTTCATAAGCAGCACAGTCTTTCTGATGATGGGCACAGTGAGAAACAAATCTATGCTGTCTACTATCCACTAAAGGTCTTGACCTAAACAGATCAATAGATCTCCACCTCCACAACACACAAATGCAGAGCAGAAGTTTAAGATCCTTCAACCCATCAAGCAGATAGATCAAGCTCCCGAACCCCAGGTCTTCACAGATCCACCAGTTGTTGATCACCCAAAACCCCAATTCCCATGCTACTGAATCAGAGCTCCCAGACATGATCACAAACCCCAAGGACTTGCCCACCCAAAAGAACACAGACAGAGACAGAGAGAGAACGATGTGTGGGATGCAGAGGAGAAAGGGAGCGACATACATTCCAGTCGACAGCTCCGGCCTCATCGTCTTCCATGCTTGGTGCTCATGCACACCTCTCTCTCTTTGTCTGTCGCTCTGTCTTGTTCTTCCACTGCTGCTGGCTGCTTCTTCTTCTCGTTTTTTTGTCTAATTGTGAAGAGTAAAGAATACCCAAAACAGCAACGTAGTTCTCCTCCTCCTGCTGCTGCCCTTCTTCTTATTCTTCTTCCACTGCTGCTGCTGATGCCGGGTCTTCTTCTTCTTCTACTTCTTGTTTCTTTCTTTCTATTCTTTTTTTTTCTTTTCCTTGTTTATGTTTCGTTCTTTTTCTTTTCGCTTCTTCTTCTTGTGGGTCCGGTTGTGAAGAGGCAGAATCTCTTAGGGATTGCTTGCGATCGTCGCAGAGCTAAATTCCGCGAGCTCGAGCGCAGGCGAGGAAGGCAGACTTGGAACAAAGCGCGACAAGACACGGGAGAGGAGAGAGGGACCCAGCGAGCGCCGGATTATGAACTACAGAACGGTGTGTTGGAGGATGAAAAGTCCCCGCATGGATGCTTTTCATACGTTCATCCATATTCATCCATCTGGCCTAAAGCTGGCAATTCATAATGTGGTCTCACTTCACTGGACAACAACAGCTGGCAATGCCTTTATGGTAACTAGTAAAAAACATTTTACTTTCTGGGCAAAATAAGGTAATTTTTAAAATCAAGTTACTACTGGGTAAATAACTAAGTAAGTAGTACTTACTATGCAGATTTTATTTTTAAAATACAATTTTTTAGTTTTTAAAAAAATCAAATCAATTTTGTAATATAGCCAACCCTGGCGATTGTTTACAAGAAGGTTTAGCCAAATTTGGCTATTGACCAGAAAAAATTTAGCCAGAAAAAAGGAAAATTAAAATTAAAAACCCCTCTGGGACTACTATTAGAACTTTACTCTGGTTAGGTGATTTTTTGGGGGATGTTTTAGGGGATGAAGTATTTTTGGCTATTTTTGGGGGTTTTTCTTATTTTTTAATTTAGGGTTTTTAAAAAGTCTCTTGACAAAGATTGCCCTAATATTAGAACACTTGCTCCATTTTTGGCTTCCTCCAAGTGTGGAGGAGAAATCATTTTTCATGGTTTTTTTTTTTATAAATTTTTTAATTTAGTAATTATCTTTGTAGGTCAAATTTAGCCTACAAATTATAAGGGCACTTGATTTATGGTCTTTTATTATCTTTTTTCTTTTTTTTAGGACTTTCTAACTGCTAAACCCCCAATTTTAACTAGAGCAATTCCAAATTTAGGTATCCATGCAATTACATAATCTAAGTTTCAAATTGTGGGAACATTATTGGGAACATGAAAAGGGGGGAACAAGTTCCCTACTAGGTGAAACCCAAAATATTCTTCAAGTTCCCTCTCTATACCTCCCTATCTAGCAATGGGTTAGGGTTTAGGGTTTAGGGTTTAGATCCAAATTGTGGACTAGGTAAATAAATGAAAACCTCTTGCTAGTCACCAGAGTTACCCACTAACCCAAGGTTCAAGAGCAACAACATAACAACAACCCTCATGCCCGAATGGATGAGAAGTCGTGCAACCCGTTCTCTCTCAATGGATGAAAACTCTTATCCAACATCCAGTCAGAATGATACATGCATGAAAAAGGAAGGGGCAAGAGGTAATTAGGTAGGTACTTGGTGGGTAGTAGTAGGTAGGTAAATTGTATGGAGCTACTTGGTGGGTAGTTAATAGATAGGTAAATTGTAGGTAGGTTCTTGGTGTGTAGTAGTAATAGGTAGGTAAATTGTAGGTAGGTACTTGATGGGTAGTAATAGTAGGTAGGTAGATTGTATCATAAGTCCACTTGATGGGTAGTAGTAGTAAGTAGGTAGAATACATGTGAATGGTTCCAAGTTGCTACCCTAGCTAACCACTATGGTTAGCTTTGGGATAGGAATACAATGGGGCCACATAATCCACCTTCTATGCATTTCTAACCATCTACTACTATTGGGTGGGGTTTAGACATGGTACAAGAAATTCACACTATATCCACAAAACAAAAAAAGGGTCCCAAAACTCACTATGTATAGTATAAACCATATTAAACCCTAGTACTAAAACCCTAATTTTAAAGTTGTGTCGGTGATCTTATGGTGAGCTTTTTATCTCTAATTGGCAAGTTTCTTTTTGCTAGGAAGAAGACAAAAAAAGTTGGGTACAAAGGAATAGTGTATGAGGAGTACAAGCTTTATATAAGGACATGAAAACTTTTCATGTGTAAGATGACAATTTAAGGTGTGTAGTGTGTACCTAAATAAGGCTTACAAATTGCATTGTAGAGTCTATTAACCTAATTTTAAATGACCATTTTTGTAAAGCAATTGAAACCAAATGCAAGAAGACTTACTATATGGAGATAAAATGTGTAAGAAGATCAACTAGATTTGGTCTTTATATGTGTAAGAAGCTTTAACTAGATTTGGTCTTTTATATGTGTAAGAAGCTTAACTAGATTTGGTCTTATATAAGCTTTTCCTATAAATTAAGAATCAAGAGGAGAACTTTTCAAAGCATTGTATTTGGTGTTGGGAGCTTGTTGTCTCTTCTTGGAACCTTGTGTTAGTTACCCTTGGGCCTTGGTCTAAATAATCAAAGAACCCATCTGACCCTCACCCTAAGGCTTTACCCCTTGGTAAAGCCAAGTTTTTGACAATGGGATCCATTATTGTTAAAATGGTTCTAAAGATCATTTTGTCTCCTACACACTTACCCCATAGGTCAACGAGATACTAAGGGCCACTTTTAGATGAAGATCCAAGGTCCAATGGTCCAATGAAATAAAGCAATCTTATTGGATGAGAGCCCATAAATAAGGACCCATGACCTTTACATGAGGGTCCAAGACCAAAAGGTGGCAAATTGAAACTAAATCTACATGGCACCATTTTGGGGAAAATCAATTGGTTGAAAAAAAATTAAAAAATTAAAAAATAACCACAAAGCAATTGAAGAACCAAGATGTAAGCTAAGGTTTTGAGCTCAAGGATTCAATTTGCCTCAAATGAATCCAAATTTGGATCTTGGAACCCCCATCTAAAGTGGGCTTAAGATTTGCCCACAATGTGTAAATTGTGTTGTAATCAATTTAAAACATCCTTTTATTGGAAAGATGAAATATTGAATTAGTTTGGGTTGGATATTAACATTATATATATATATATATATATTTTTTAAATTTTTTATTATTAATTTTTTTTTAAATTTAATTTTTTTTGGTTATATTTGTAAAAGCATTTTTCTTGTACATTTACAAATATATCCTTGCCAACATCTAATTTAACCAAATGTCAAATGAGGTACCACATCCATAGCCATCATGATTTTCTCCCCATAGCACATAAATAAAATAGAATATCAACAAGTGGAGTTCTTCAAGGTGTTTAATCATGAGGAATGTAAATCTTATGTGGGAAATTTTGTTGGGTGGCCAATGTGATTCTAATGGGGAGAGAAAACACCTATCCAAAATAATCATGTAAAACAATGAAAATTTGCACTTTGATCACACAACCGTATTCAAGCAAATTGCTAGCACAAGTAGTCTTCTCCACAACATGTTCAAAGAAGAAACCGTGATGTGCATCTAGGAGTTATCATTTGAATGTCTAGGAAGCTTAAATTGTAAACATTGAAACCTTAAACCTTGTGTCCTAAATTCTAAACTAAGAATTTAAATATCCCATGACATGAAAAGTGTTGTTGTTTGATCCACATTATTGCTTTGATCATTCAACAATCCACTCTTAGTTCCATTAAAACTCAAATTTTAGTCTAAAATACTATTCCTTTCAATTGATAAGACCCCATAAGTAAGCAACTAAACATTCATGTTAAATAGTAAACCCAAATCTCACATTTGAGCTTATTGTGTCTATTTTGGTTTGGTTAACATTAACACGACTTAACGTCAATTTAGACCCACAACCACTTGCAAAGTGACCAATAGGTTTCAACACTTGGGTTATTGGAGCTCCATTTTCTCCACACCTTAAAATACCTAAAGGTGGTCACCATGTTGTTCATATTCCCAAACAAAATGATCAAAATCATTTGAAAGAAACCCTAAACCTTATTTACAAGCAATCTGCCCTGGATGTACTAGTAGTCAAGTGTGTGAGGTGCTTAGATCTGCTTCCATTTTGTTTGGATGATTTTATGTTTGTTCAGTCTCCAATAAATTAGACAATTCTTTCACGGAAACCCCATAAATCCAGTCCAAATATTTTTACACCAACATGGCACTAATGATTTTTTTATAATAAAAAAAATTTGGTGGTGACTTTTTGCCATTTTTTTAAAAATATTTTTGTAAAAGGGAATATTCTGTAAAAGATTTCCCTAATGTTTGAACAAAATTTGTCAAAAAAAAAAAAACAATCTAAAAAGTTGCCCAAAATTGCCACAATTGCTTACAACATGAACAAATTCTTAAGATTTTTTTGCTTGAACCTTATTTTGAATATGGCAAAATTTGGCTAAATATTCTTATGGATGATCACCAATTGAGCAACTAATGGGAGAGATTGAAAGGTAATTTGGCTAAATGTTCTTATGGGTGATCACCAATTGAGCAATTTATGGGAGAGGCCAAAGGGGTTGGAAGGAATAAGGTGTGATTGTTGGGGGAAGCCAATATACTAGAACTTGGGTGACATCTCACATTTCTAAGACCATGTTCAACATGAATTTCCAATGGGTAATTGGGTTTTGCATTGCAACACAAGTTTGTGAGAACATAAAAGAATGGACAATTTTTTTTTCCTTTGTATTTGGAGGTCCCTTTGTCAAGCTGAATAGGTATTTGCTAGGCATCATCTTGTACACAATGGAAGAATTCTTACAATGTGTAATAAGGTTTGTGCTCCGATTTTGTCATAGATGAAAAAAGAAAAAGATGGATGAAAATATGTTCAAATGGATGAAAAAAGGATGGTTCATTATGTCAGATAATGGCTGCCCTCTTGGCTTTTTCATGTTTTTTTTGATCCCATTGCTTTGGCTATCGTCGTTGTGATGGCGCAACCCTTTTGACACCACTCGCTAAATTCAATTAGGGGGGCGGGAAGGGGGGGTTGTTTAGGACTTCTTTAATATAAATTTTGAGATTAGTTTAAATCACACCACATGAATCAATCATGATCTATGTACACTATAAAAAAAAATCATTTCCATTTTGTTGGCCCCTTCAAAAGCCATTCTATCTTCTACATATTTACAATCTAGAATTGAATTTCATACTATTTTATTCATATATTTCATCCAAACTAAATTGAGTTTCACATTATTTGATTCTTATAATTCATCCAAAAAATATTATATGGGACATTTTACTACTTTGTTTTGAGATTAGTATTAGGCAATTCTTGACTTTTATGAAAGACTTAATTCCAGTTCTAATTTTTTTTTCTTAAATTTGGTTCTAAAATTGATTCCAAAAATCAAACTCAATTTTAATTTGATTTTTATTAATTGAAACTAACCCACTAAATTAGTTATTCACCAACAATGGTTGAGATATTCCAAAACCCCCTATTTGGGCCTCTATAATTGTTTGCCACATCAAACAAAATGTTAATTTTTTCCCCGTCCCCAACCATAAACATGAAAAATGGACATTTATATAAAGTGAAAAACTAATCAAGCATCACCACTAAGGCCAATTGTTATGATAGGTCAATAAAAAAAAATCATTGAAGAACATTGTCATTGTGGCCAATTTACAAGCCCAAAGTAAAGTTTACACTAGTGTTGTATGGTTCTATTTTTAAATAAAGGATGACTGTAAAGTAAGGTGGTTCACTTTTTATGTCACAATGCAATTTTATTTTTTTAAGTGTCATGCATTTATATTTTATTAAGATGCCATAAAATCAATAATATGTTAAACTTGTGATTAAATTTACATTGTCAACTTGAATTTTTAAATATCTATATAAAAAGTTTATAACATATATACATGCACCAAATATATAATAATGAACTTTTGAAGTTCAAAAATATGGATCGGTTTTATGTCTATGCCTCTTTATACATGCGTTTTTGTGTATGGTTTTTATTTGGGATATTTTATATAAGGACTTAGTATACGATTTATTAAAACAATAGGAATGTACATGTAGATGCAAAAAGTTTGTTAGAAAAACCTTAACTCAAAACAAATTATGAACTTTTGAATTGTGCAAAATGGATCATTATTCATAAGTCCATATCATAATCATTTTCTTGATGAGTTTCAAATTTTTTTCTTTTAACATGCATGTTAAAAAGTTGTTTCAAATGGTTTTTCTTCATGGATTTTCTTAGTTCAAAATCACTTTGTAATTTTCCATTTAAGCAATGGTATCGTAGTCAATTGCCATTTTAACACTTCCATGTATAGATTTTTGAAGAGTGGTGTATCCATTAAAAAATGAACCACCTTAATTTGCAACCACTTCTGAATATGAATAGAGATAATACCTAGATATCAACATATCCATATCCTATGTTTTCATATTATCTGCCATTACCCATATTCATAAATAGATAAGTACTTGAAAATAGGTGAATATTATATTAAATAAATGGTTTGTATGTTTGTACATAGGAAGGGCTATTTTTATTAGTGTTAAACATATCTTGTTTTTAATAAAGAACTTCCAATTTTGGTTCAAAAAATCAATTAGAATGGATATAATTTTGGTTTCACAAGAAAATGGAACCTTGGTCTAATTTTGGCCCAATTCTTGAAAGAAAGAAGTGTTGTGATTTTGGTGTTAGTTCTAAAGGGGTTTTTCCTCATTATTTTTCTGCTTGTTTATCCTAGGCTTACTCCATCTTTTTCTCAAAAAAAAAGGATGATGCCCATACACATTTTGGTGTTACTCATTACATAATTTGGGTCTTGTTATGCAAATTTTGGACCTATAATGGGTAGCACAAATTGTGTTTGGGCACCTCCAAACACATTTCAAATGAACAAAATGGTAGCCAAGAAAGGAAAAAAAAGGCAATCCATAGGTAATAAACAAAAAAAAAAGTTAACCACCATGGTTAGCTTGGGAGTTGGAGTCCTAACCATTTAGTATCTTCCATGTTTCAAGGTGTGTTGTTGATTATCAATTCATTTTGGGCATTTGAACTTTCAACTTTGGCATAAAGGGCATAACACTACAATAAAACATGGTGTTTATCACCCCCAAAATCTTGACTATAATGATTAAATTGCAGAGTTACTAGTTTGAAATGACTAAAAAGGTAGTTTTTGTCCTCTTCCCCCCCCCCCAATAGGCATGTCTTATTTGAGTAGCTCAATTAGTAATTTAAATCAAATTAAACAACGTCAATTAGATGTGGATTAACCATGCCGATGTGGCATTATTGCCTACTAAAATGTGACTAATTTCAGTCATGCCATAAATGACATGGCATAATAAGTACATATGTACATGTATGTAGGTAGGTGTGTAATAAATAGGTAGGTTAGGTTAAACTTTAGATTGATCTTAAGCTAAATTTCCCATACCTAACTAAATTTGGCTAAACTTGGGTATTTAAATTCAATATTGCCAATATTGGTTAAAAAATATTTAACCTGGTTAAATTTGAATACTTCAATTCAACTTGGTTACTTTGGCTAAATTTGGATACTTTAATTAAATTTGGCCAATCTTGTTTAAACTTAATTAAACTTGGTGAAACTAGGGTATTTTAACTAAATTTGATTGATTTGGCTTAAATTGGTTTAATTTGGTTACAATTTACTTAAGAATGTATAATTTAAGGTTTTAGGTTTTATGTATAGTTTAGCCAACTTAAACCAAATGGAACCAACTTTAATTAAATTTAAGCAATTTTATTTTAAATACTTTCATTTTAGACAAAACTAACCTATTTGAACCAAGATTAATTCAAGTACCCAAGTTTAGCCAAAGTTAACTAATTTACCCTAGTTTAATCAAATTTATCCTATTTTAATCAAGTCTAGCCAATTTTAATTAAGTTTAATTAAATTTGTTAAAGTACTTTAATTAAGCCAAATTCAACCAAAATTAACTATAGTAAACAAATATAATTTTAAGTTAAACTAAGTTTAGCCAAAATTAGCGAAAAGACTTTATTTCAACCAATTAAACAAAATTTAGCCAAGAAAATCAAAAGTACCCAAGTTTAACCAAGTTTAGCCAAGTTAAACAAAATTTAATTAGTTTAACTAGAATTAATGAAAGCACCCAAGTTTAACTAAAATACATTAGTTTAGTCAAATTAAACTAATTTTAGCCAAATTTGATTAAGTTTACCACAAAAAAACCTAGTTTATCTGAAATTAACATGCCCAAATTTAACCAAGTATAACCAAGTTAAACCAAATTTAATCAAATTTAATAAATTTTAGCCAAAATTCAATAAAGTACCCTATTTTAGCTAAGTTTATTCAAGTTAAACCAATTTTTTTGAAATTTAATTAGGTTTAACCAAAATTATTGAAAGTTTCCAAATTTAGCCAAATTTAGCCCAACTTAACCAAGTTTAGCAAAAACTAACCATCATTAACCTATTTTGGTTAAAGTATTCAAATTTAGCAAGTTTAATTAAGTTAAACCAAATTTAGCTAAAATTTGTTGAGTTTAACCAAGTTTAGTTAAAATACCCAAAGGTAGTTAAATTTAGCCAAGTTCAACTAAGTTGAATTTAAATGCCCAAGTTTAAATAGGTAAGTTTTATCCAAGTTTAACTTAAGAATAGTGATATGTGAAATTATGAATGAATTTGAGTTTATACTTTTTACTTTGACATTATTTGTCACCTTGTGAAGTGATAGTTGGATGGATAATGCTTTTGTTTTTCACCATGGAGGTGAGGGGTTCAAATCCCTTTTATGGCCATGGGTTCATGCTTTTAAGGTGAGGGGTTCAAATCCCTTTTATGGCCATGGGTTCATGCTTTTAAGGTAAGGGGTTCAAATCCCTCTTGTGGCCATGGGTTCATGCTTTCAAGGTTCACAAGTGGTCTACTTGTTTAAAAGAGGCTTATGAATGGCCCACATGCCTAGAAGAGTCTAACAAGCGGCCTACATGCATAGGGTAAGAGGCCTTTACACATTCTTAAATGTTACCTCCCTAATTCTACATTTTATATTTTGTTAATATTTTTTGAATTTTAATTATTTGATTTATATAATACTTATGACATCTCATCATCAAGCCACATTAGGATGTCATTTCTTCACACATTGTTCTTTTGCTTTTGAAATTCCAATAATATTTGTAGCCCTTCACCTAACATTTCCAATGCTGTAGAAATTGCCTAATTTCAGTGATAGGTGCGTGTTTAGTGATGGGCAATTACACCCTACATAGTGATGAGAACTTGTTTAACATCAATTTGATCACCAAATTATTCTTAAGCAATAAAACAATGTCATGTTAAAAATAACTAGGTTTTCTAGTCCAATTTTTTTACATTTTTATAAGTAAATATATTTACTAAATGGTTTCTTTAAAAACGTGAAGGTAACAATGTAGGTGTTGGTTCGACCCAACCATAATTTAACTACTAAAACCAAGGATATTCACCAATATCTAGTTCAATTAGGTTAGTAAAACATGTATTCTAATTGAACAATATTCCACCTAGAAAATTTTGCCCTAGCTTTTCACTTAGCATAAGAACACTTCAAAGATAAAACCTTCAAACCAATGGCCATACTAATCATCAAATGATATTGTATGCCAAGAGATGCTATTATAAAGACATAACTAATTCATGGAAAATTGGAACAAGGTGCAAATTATTTCAAAAGATTTTAGAAGAAAATTCTAGTGATGAATGACAAAATTAGATGAGAATTTGCACCTATAATTAAAAACACACTATATTTACCTTTTGTTTTGCAACCCTTCTAGGAGATGTTTATCTTACAACCCTTCTTGGAAACTTTTATAAATTATCCTATGCCCCCTTCGAATTGTTAGGGACTTGTCACAAAGTTAGTAGGCAAACTAAAAAGGTATTAAAAACTTGCAAATAATTGGGACCAAATTTGAAAACCACCAAACATTAGTTTGCACTCCTAACACACTTGTTCTATTTTTTTTTTTTTTAAAAAGTTCCCATTGTGCTAAACCCCCACCTCCACCTTCAACCTAGCGGTTTCTCAAAACCCCATATACCCACTCCCTATTTTGAACTAACTTTCACATTTAAAAAATTTTGCTTTAAGTTTGTTTTGGCAATCCAAAATGCTTGAGATTCTTTATTAAAAACCTAATGTGCAAGAAGTTTAAAATTTTCCCTAAATTTTTTTAACAAGTGGATGCATACTAAGGTGGTTCACTTTTTGTCCCTTTTTGGACTTTCTGCAAAAAATACTCTATTCAAATGCCACAAATGCATTGTAAAAACATCAATTTGACAAAAATATTTATGGATTAAGATTGCTAACTTGAATAAGAATATTTATTGAGGGGTGAAATTCAATAAACATACATTAATCATATAATAATGGACTTTTAAAGTGAGCATATGGATTATCTTTTGGGTTTTGCATTAACATTCAAATGCATTTTTTGTTATGATTTTATCTTAATATTTTTTATTGAGACTCAATATTGGGAAAAAAAACATGGATTCAAAAAAATTACAATAAAATCTTTAACCAACAAATAATTATGGACTTTTGAATGATCAAATGTGGACTTTATTTTCCTAAGTCCTTATCTTGGTCAATTTTTGTTGGATTCATTTCTCCCCCCCTGCCCCCCCAACATGTATGTCAAAAAATAATGTAGATGGGCAGCCTTCCATATTGATTTTATCAATTGATTAATCACCACATAGGGCCCACTCAAAATTTACTTTTAATTGTTTTTTCCATTATAATGTTAAAATATGGATTTTTGGGATTAGGACTTTTGCCACTTTTGAGCCACCTTAACTTGCATCTACCCTTACGTTCTTTAAAAAAACTTGACTTTATAAACTATGAAAACCACTTGCATATTTTCTGAGATTCTTTCAAAGAAACCCAACTTTGTAAAAGATGAAATTTACCTGCATTTTTTCAAAGGTTCTTTCAAAGAAACCTAACCTTCACAAAACATGAAAACCACCTAATTTTTCATGAAATTTTTTCAAAGACACCTTATTTGCTTTTGTGTTTTTGTTTAAGGTTTTTGAATTTTTGGTTTCATGTTTCTTTGAATGCAACCTCAAAATGGCAAGAATCGTTGTTTTTCCCCATAAATTTACCCATTTATTCAAGTTTTGCTCAAGTATGGTGATGGTGGGTACATCAGAGGCATTAAATGAAAGTGTGAAAAAAAATAACTTACTAGTATGTTGTGTGTTTTTTTCTCTATTGTTTCATTGTTTCTCATGTGTTTAGAGTGTGTCATTACAAGGAATTTTGTCTATTCCAACCCATGTGTTTATGACTTATTTCTAAAAATCAACCATTTTTTGTGACTATAAATGCAATTGTCTTTCATGTCACTTGGTAAAAATAACTTGTAGAACTACAAAGTCATTTGCAATTGCATATGCAATTTATACTTGTGATTAATGGTGATTTAAATGAATATGAAGATGAAAAATATGTTTATATCATCCATTTATAATGACGTCCCAAAATATATGAAAATGTAGTTATTTATGTGAATTGGAAGGTGGTTCGTAGGCCATTGGAGACAATGTGGCATCTTTTCAACTTGATTTATGACTATAAATCCTAGGTGCAAATGGACAAGTAATTAAATGTGGAAAAAAATGAGTTGGTTAATGAAATTGTTGGATTTAGTGGTCTAATTATTATTTTAAAAACTTTTTTCAATGAACTAACCATTAAATGTGTAATAAGGTTTGGTGGGTTTGTGGAACCTTTAGGGTCCCATGGCAAATAATGGTACACATAGGACTAAGTAGTAGGTAATATGTATGTGGCTAAATAATGATATTTTATCTTGTTTATATGTCATAGTTTTTTAAACTAGTTAATTAATTAGGTAGGTTGGGTAATTAATCAATTAGTAAGTTGTTAGTTGTAAAGTAATAAGCAGCACACAATATGTATGCAAGTTAAATAGTAGGTATTTTATCATGTTGATATGCGATAATTTTTTTATATTAATTAATTAATTAATTAGGCCATGTAATTATTTATTAAATAGGTTGGGTTTAAGTAATAGGTGTAATTAATTAATTTAATAATAAATTTAATTTAATTATTGAATATGCTATATACTAAAAGTAATTTATGACCCATTTATAAACATTATATAGTGAATAGGTTATGTATCATACAACAAATTATATTTTGTAAGTACATTATGATTTATTATAAGCAAAATTTTATAGTATAATTTTTTTAATCAAATAAAGGTTTTAAATGTGAAAAAAATAATTTATTTTTACATACGTATTTTATCATAATTTTAAGTGAAACTTTAAGATATTATATAACATGTATTTAATTAACTCTAAACTAAGTTATCATTTCTGGACTTTTTTAAACCTAGTGGTTTGGATCAAGTTTGAGACAAAACATTGGTAACATCTATTTGTTGGATCAATTAATTATGAAAAAAATTATTGATATTTATTGTTGCATCACTTGATGGCCCCACAATGGAAGTCTTTTTTTAATTTTGCAACTTCCAAATGGTCAATTTTTAATTTTGGACTTTCAAAAGTCCAAAATTAATTGAATACATGATATATGTGTGAAGATACTAAAATTTAAAATTCTACAAACTTAATTAATTATATGGCATTAATTAATATTAATATTAAAATTGATTATCAAGCTTAATCTTTTGCATTAAAAATAATATGGCTAATATAAAAACTTTTATTATATTTCTATTATAATTTATTTATGATCCATTTATAAATATAATATGTGAATAACTTATATTTCATTTTAAATTATATTATATTAGTAAAATTATTATATGTCAAAAAAATTGTATAATATAAATTTTAAAATAAATGAAGGTTTAAGATACAAAAGATATATTTTTATTTATTATTATGTTATTCATTTATAGCTCATGTGATTTAATTTATTTTTACCACAGAAAGGTCGTGGAAATTATATTCGATAATGAAATTAAAATATTTTTATTTTCAAACCAATTTTTATTTTAAAAAAATATGTATACGTGTGTACATTATTGAAATGACTTTAAATTTAAAATTTAGTATTGTCATTTGGACAAAATTTTAATAAGAGATTAAAGATAAAAAATGATGTATTATATAATGTTTTAAATGAAATAACCTGAATAGAATGCACATTATTATTTTGTCACAAGTGGGGTGGCTTGGTGGTAAAAGAGTTGATTTTCATCCTTAGGGTTCAAGAATCATTTTTCACAAATGACATGGGTTGTGATTCATGGTCGGATGTTGATTGAATATTCCTTACCTACATAATCAACTTAGGTTAAGTGCATATTAGGTGAGTTTAGGTAGGCACAATAGGTGGCCTACCTAACAATTTAAACTAATATTTTAAGCCTTAATGACACGTGTGAACATGGTACATGTTGAACTTATAAATATATAATAATAGGGTGAAAACATGGTAAAGTATACACAAAAAGTATTGTAAACATCAAAATATTGGGGTATTTAAATAAAAAGACTAATAAGTTTATTTTTGGGTACATTATTTTTTAACTCTTGTGTGCATGAATTTCAAAAATTAAATTGTTATAATCATGTTTATTGTAATTACTTACATGTACTTGAATTGGACCTAAAATTTGTGGTAATTTGTAAAATAAATTCCAAGTATTTGAAAGTAGGTGAATTTTTTTAATAAACACCTCATATAAGATTTTTGGTTAATGGAATTTGTTTTCATAACTAAAATCATCCCCAACCCCTAAAAAATGATGTAATGTTGGGGATACTTTTGGGGTACTTTTTCCAATCCAAATGATACAACGCAAATTGCTTTGAGAAGGTGGAAGAAGGCTAGAGATGCCCATGAAAAAAATTAAAAATTTCATTTGTTTTGAAATGTTAGAAGAGGATTAGAAGTTTAAAAGACTTTTTTTTTTCATGTTTTCAAATAAGAAACAAGGTAACAAATATGTACAAAATATTTTATTTGCACCCAATAATATTATTTTAATATTTAAATAATGAATAGTTAATAAATTTAAATATAAATAAATATTGCTTAGTCATAAAATCATTTGCAAAATGACAATGCTACATAAGCTTGTTTGGATGGATGAAAAGTTCATCCATCCAAACAAGCTCGCAATGGTAGTTGCATTATTATGCAATTGCCATTACAACTTGGTGCGATGTATTATGTTTTGTGAATAAAAATTTATGCAACTTGTTTAAGGTGTTTAGGCCATGTAGCAAATCACATGTGGTAATTACAACTAACTAATCATTAATCAAATTGTTTAGTAACAAATTCTTCATAATGTTTGTGTTTTTTAATAAAATTTTATTAACAAATTCAAGGTGTGTTATGTGACTACATGTGTTTTGCATTTTGTTTTCATTGTCACCACCCTCAAGTATTTGCCATTTGTCCACCCTTTCAAATCATTACTATTTTCGATTCATTCTCTCATTACTCTCCCTTCCCATTTTTTTGCTACAATTATCATAGAATTGTCAATTGAAAAACTTTTGTTCACATCATTTGCATAGTTATTTTTTGGTCATATTTGAAATATTTTATCCTAGTCACATTTTCAAATGATATTTTGGATGTTCATGTCACTTTGTCATCAATCATGGATGCCATATGGATGAAAACTTGCAATGAAAAAAAAATGTCATCCTTCATACTACCATGTTATAATCTACTAGTCAAATGCACCATTAATATATATGACTACAAATTTTTTCCACATAGGATTTGAAGTAATATCCTATGACTAAAATCAATTATATAGTCATTTAGGACATCTAGTCATTAATTTGTTAGTTGCAAAGGACATAATTCCTTCTAATGCACCTACTTAAAAGTTGTCATAGGCTTTGAGAGGATTATTTGTTTTTAATTTTAAAATTGATTTTAATATCCTAGTTGTCATGTTGCTATTACATTATTTGAAACCAAATTCAATGCAAAATATTTCAATTAAGGTCAAAACATCAAAAAACCTTAATAGATTCAAATGATCACAAAGTTGATAAAACTTGAAATGCGATTGAAACCAAAATATTTTAAAATTTTTTTGAAAGTTTTTAACAAACTAAGCCAAGGTTGTCACGGGGATTGAAAGGATTATTTGACTATATGCTTAAAATTGGTAAATTTAAAACCATGATCACCATATGTTTTTATGATAATCTTTGAAAGTTTTACATGGTGACATGAACTTTTTAAAAAAAGACAATGTGATTTACATTGACGAACTAAAAATAGATTTTGAAAATGATGTCTTTCTTATCATTTAACTGTTGGGTGGTTGAAAATTATGGGCAAGAATAATACATATGGGTGAAAGCATGGTAAACTGTACAATTAAAAATACCTACCATTCTACTTGTCAACTAAACAAAAAGTAGGACCAAAACCCATCACAAAATTGTAATACATTCAACATTTTTAATTGAATTATAAATAACAAAATATTTTTCCATTATTATGCATTACTTTTAAATTTTGCATTGTAAAAGTAGGTTTCAAGTAGATTTTCTAAAATGCAAATAACTTTTAAAACTTACTTTCTAAAGTATAAGATTTGATTCAAGTATGTGTCAAGTATATTCTACCAAAGAAAAAGTAGATTTGTTTTTTGGTGATGCCTTTGAATATACAACAATCTTTATGCTATAATTTCATACATGTATATTTCATTAAAGTTTCTAATGAAAAAGTAGGTTTGAACACCATTTTGAGTAGTCAAATTCAAACCTACATATTTCTTACTTTTATTATTCCAAAGTTTTTGAAATTTTGTAGTTGATTTACAATAAACTCAATTGAGTGCTCAATAGTTTCAAAATGAAATTTAAGTAAAATTTAAATCTACTTTCTTATGTTTTTGTGAAAAACTACTTCTTTTTTAACTTGATATGCTTTCGACAACTTTTTTGTATACATTCCCATGGTTTCACCCATACACTATGCCAAAATATGGTAAATAGGATTGGAAAAATGACTAGTGTTGTGGTCTTAATCACCATATATGATTAGACATGACTACATGACTACGGTTGTGAACATGCAAAGTTTGGATTGGCACATACCTCTTGGTTGTGAATAGGTTATGTTCATCCATTTTATTTTTCATCCATAAATGTCATTCATCGATGAACATGTGGCATAATATTTTTCCATGTCATTAAATATTTTATGCCATGTGTCAAATAATATTTTAAAAATATTCTTTCGACGTTAACAAAATATTCCAAAAAAGATTTTTTCATGCTCACTTGCTCACATTCATACGCTCACCAAATAACATCCTTGATAGTTCAAACATCCATGTCATATTTACCATGAGTCATATGTGTGGTTTATTTGTAAACATCATTTGCAACTTTGTCCTTTATGACTAAAGTCATAATGGACACAATCATGGAAACACATCCAATGATCCATAACATGCAACATGGCACCAAGAAACAAGAAAATTAACATTTTTAACCCAATAGTGTGGTGCCATGTGGCAATCAAAGATCAATCAAATAAGAAATTAGGCTAAAATTGAAAAATTAAATTAAATTAGGTTAATCATAATTATGTAGGCTAAAGTATGATGAATTTGGTTAAATTAGGATAAAATAGGCTAAATTAAACTACTTAAGGTAAATTAGGTTAAATTAAAGTACATAGGCTAAAATTGATTAATTTTGGTTAAATTTAGCCAACTATGATAAATTAAGTTAAACTAAGTTATTTAGGCCAAAAGAGGTTACACTTGGTTAAATTAGGGCAATGATGTTAAATTATGATAAACAAGGATAAAATAAGTTAAACTTGGCTTAAATAATTCATATTAAAATAAACAAAACTAAACATGGTTAAATTTAATTAAACTAGGGTAGTTTGGAGTAATTTGTAAAAAAAAACTAAATTAGAAAAAATTAAATTAAGTTACAATAAACCAAATTACACTAGGATAAAATACAATAAATTAAATTACATTAAACTAAACTAAAGTCAATTAAAGTACATTAAAACAAGTTAAATTATGTCAATCTAGGTACAACTATGTTATCTAGATTGAATTAAATTTGTTTACACACTGATGGAAGAAGTTTGAAAGTCATATTTATGCAACTAATTCACAAAAAATCTAGAAGAATCGAGGACCTCATTTACATCAATGACACATGCATGAAAACGTGTTAATTTTGACAAAGGTGCCCTACAAATAAGGTCAACTGTCGCGCTCCCAAGTTCCTCGTAGACCCACTTGAAGGTCCAAGTATGCGGCGATGCGGAAGCGGTTGGAACTTGGGGCACGATCCCGACTTCTAGCACTAGAAAGGGGTGAGAGGGGCGTGCTAGAAGCCCCGGGAAAGACTAGGAAGAGTGGACAAGCTTGACTCACTCACACGGACCCTCCATGAA
>Ga0116227_10004921_pt1 | contig 28640 bp, 10 predicted proteins | sample S1TSphgellanicum_FD_89693 | JGI IMG/M metagenome (GOLD analysis project Ga0116227, IMG submission 89693) | Host-associated microbial communities from peat moss isolated from Minnesota, USA - S1T2_Fb - Sphagnum magellanicum MG | ecosystem: Host-associated > Plants > Peat moss > Unclassified...
AGGAGCCTAGATAAATTTTCAATTAACATACCACACCATTACAAGTTCAACTACAAATGCACAACATTGTGTTACAAATATTCATATGCATCTTGAAATTTCTTAACATAAAATTAGACCAAGCAAAGAAACAAATATGTTACAATACTTTGTCACAAACTCAACACCATGTCTCAAACCTACACTAATTTATTGATCAACTTCAATGTTTGAGGGTGAAAACATGGTAAAGTAAATAGAAAAAGTAGTTATTTCCAAGGCAGTCAAAAAATTGTCCATTTTTGACACAACTAGAAAAAAGTAGATTGAAAATAATTTTAAATAACATAATAAAAAAAAGGTGCTTTTCGTTGAGTTTACAATGAGGTGATTACAAAATTTGAGAAACTTTGGAACAATATAAATAAATAACAAGTATGTTTGAAAATGATTAATCAAATTTAGTTAAAACCTACTTTTTCATTAGAAGTCTAATGTATTTTACTATAATATTTAACTGTTGATAATTTACAAGTACATTTTAGAGCTACATCATGTTGAAAATGGAGAATATTCAATAATTCATATATTTTCACCTACTTGTACAAGTTTGGACAACAAAAAAAAGTAGAAAAAATATAATTATTTTTAAAAATCTACTTGAATGCATATGAGATATGTGATTAATCAACATCATTGTGATAAAATTAAAAAATTTATTCCTGATATTGATCAATAAATAAATAAACATTTATACTTTCATATACATTAAAACTTGTTTATGGCTACTTGTTTATTTTGGTGACAAGGATAAAAAATTGTCTACTTTACCCTTGAATATGACAATGGGATCAATACTTTCAATGTTCCTTGGGTCTTTTGAGCTTTTAAACCATCCCCAGTGCGATGCCGACACCAATGATGACAATATCCCATGTTAATTTCTCTTTTTGCCTCATGTTTTATTTGTTATAACATTATTATTCTACATGCCAAAATAAAAGGATACAAACCTAAAACTACCCATGTACAAGATTGATTTTTTTTGCCCCAATTTTTTTTATGAAATCATACTCTTTATTTTCAATGGATTCATGAAATTATCTACATATATTTTTAATTCAAAGGATAACTAGTTATGGGTTTCTTGTGTCTTTTTGGTGAAAACACACTTAGGGTGAATCACTTTTCACCAAAAAAATGATGTATAACAAGTATTGTGATACATAGTAAGTTGAAATCTTGATGACATCCTTTGACTATCCTAAGCACAAACAAAAGCTTTTAGAATTTGCTTGACAATATTTTGAAACTCAAAGTTCATTTTGAGTCAAAATTAATCTTGAATCAACAATTAGATGAACAGGATTGGATAAAATCAATGAACATAGAATATATAACGTATAGTTTTTCAATGGATGTAGAGCCTCATATTTGTGGTTCATGAAACAATACTTAATAAAAGAAAATTGAAAAAATAATGCAATGTCCAACTATAAAATCTCCTTTTTTTCATATGTAGTGTTTTTTTCCTTAAAAAGACATTATTATGCATTTATTGCAAAACAAGTGTAAAAAACACAATTTTTGAATGGATTTTCAACCAAAAATTCTAAAATTCTATATGGTTTTAGATTTAATTAATGTGTATCAATGTCATTCACCACCAAAAAATTCAATTGAAAATTTCCACCCACAACCTTAGGTTTGAAATATATGTAATTGTTCATACTTTGTGACATGTATTATTTCATCACATATATATTCCATATGTTCAAGTTATTCAAGATTTGTTATTTAAAAAAAAAGGCATGGATTAATTTAAATCTAAATTTAATCAAATATACTTAAGACAAACATAAATAATCCAATATGTGATCTCTATATGTTACCAAAAAAGTTAAATTCAAAAATATTGTATTTGTGACAACAATTTTTGGGGGGTTTTGTGTGCTTATGCCCTTTTTGCCCTTTTTAATCCAACAAAGATCTCAACACTAGAATGCATCCCCACTTGTCTTTCTTACATGCCCCAAGCACTAAAGCTTAAACCTCTTCATGATGTCATCACATTTTGACATCAATTTCCCATAATTTTGGTTGATTCTATATACCTTGATCTAAATTCAGTTATTAGGCAGAATGAAAGAAAATTTTAACATTATCATTTTAATTCAAAACATAACATCTTAGAAACAACAAACATTTAAATGAGACTATCATGGTTGTGTCCATGCTCCCCATCATGTGTTTCATGTTGCATAGGGAGAAGTAGCAAGGACACAAGGAGCATCATGCTTCATAACTCTTCTTCACCTTTCTTTTTTATTCCATGTGAACACCATGTTGAGTTCCTTTTCCCCTTTGTGTTTTTATGTTCAACCTTTTTTTGTTTTATTAGTTCATCATGGTGGTCATGGTTGTGCATTGTGCTTTCCTTCGTGTTGTTTTGTGTTGCATATGGAGGAGAAGCAAGGACATGAAAAGTGTCACCCCCACAATTTTTTTCCCAACCTTCATTTTTCACTTCATGTGAACACCACACCTAGTTCCTTTAATTTTCCTTTTGTGTTTTTTTACTTATGTGAATTGTTTTTGTGGTCATCATGGTTGTGCTGGTGCTCCCCATTTTGTTATTTCCTATTGCACGTGGAGAATAACAAGGATGCAATAAAAAACATTGACCCTTCTAGCTCTTCAAGTTTTTTTTGCCTTTATATTTTGTTTCAAGTGAACACAACACCTTCCTACCCTTCTCCTTTGTGTTTTTATGTTTCCCATTCTTTTTTTGCTTTTCTATTTGTCATTGTGGTCATGTGCACTATTCCCAATCACATTACTTTGTGTTACATGATGAACAACATGGACATGAGGAATGTTGACCTCTAGTTTGTTTTTTTTCAACCCTTGTCTTCTACTTTAGGTTGTATTGCCCTTCTCTTTTGTGTTTTTTTGTTAAGCCTTCGTGTTTTACTTTTTAGTTCATCATGGAAATCATGGTCATGTGTTGTGTTGGTTCTCCTTGTTGTGTAGGGAAAGTAATAAGGACAGGAAAAGTGTTGCACCCCCTAGTTTTTCCTAACTATCATCTTCTACCAAGTAGGTGAGTGCCATTTTTGATTGCTCTTATCTTTTGCACTTTTTGGCATGCATTAATTTTTCATTGTGCTTGTTATGGTCATGTTGGTGTTCCCCATTATGTTGTGGTGCTACCAATGGAAGAACAATGAACATGTGAAAAAAATGCCACCCCCCTTTGTGATTTTCAACAATCACTTTTTTCAACTTGTTGTTACACTATTGACCAACCCACTTCAAAGCTTACAATGACATGAATTTATTTTTTCCAACAACTTTAAGTAAGTTACATTTTATTGTTTTAGAATCCCTTTTGTCACATTTTGAAAGGCTAGTTTCATTTAGTTTTATATGAAAGAGGACATGTATTGGAAAATAATTATGTACTTTGTACCTTAATTACTTTTCAACACAATTGTTTTTGTTTTATGAATAGGTCCATCATATGGCAAGTGGGGGTGAGATGCACTTGGATGCCATAGACCCAACAACTTTGAACAATGTTTATTTGGATTTGCCAAATGAAAATGTTTTTTAAAAATCCTTGCCTCCGAATCATCCCACATTTGGAAACACCCAGGCTTCTTCCTCCACATGTGTTAACATAGACACTAAGACTTCAACCACTCATGAAAGTTTACTTGTAGAATCTTTGAAAATTTTGCATCAACAAACCAAATTCTAGACTTTTTTTCATTGCAAATCCATAACAAGGGCTTTTTTTTTGTTGTTTACAATAAGGCTTACCCTAATACAAATATGGTACAACAAATTGTTTTTACCATATTTTTTCCTCAAGATGTTTTCCATTCACTAATTGAAAACTTGAAAACAAAAAGGGGAAGACGGCATTATGCATAGAACAAAAACTACAAGCTGACAAATTTTGTGAATAAACATGTTGATGTTGAACATGCATATCTTTTGATAAGATATCTTATTGAAATTGCTAGGGGTGAAGGGACCATGGGATCACAATTGTGCACTGATGGGGAGGCCATGGAACAACTCCCTAACAAAAAATAGCCTAAGATGACCCCATGTGCAATCTTTGCATTTTTTAGAATGTTTCTCTGTACAAGAAACAAAATGAACAACAAAATGGTTGCTTGGAGGATTTAGTGTTGCTCATGGTTAAAGGGTATTTTCCCTTAAGCACTTATGAAAATATTTGGATGTGTAGACTACCATTGTGCCTTGATTTGATAATTGTGTTCCCTTTTTGAAAAACCTTATTAGAGGACATTATTCCATCCATGGTGATGTAATGTTTGAAAAATAATTAAAGCCTTTTTTGATGCCACACCAACCACAATTACTACATTTGACCTTTGGATGAGTATATGTTCTCTTGACATTTTTGCCCTTGTAATTAATTTTCTTTCACCACAATGGGAGCCACATCATGTAATAATGGTCTCTTTGAGGCAAATGACATTACGAAAGTTGGTTTGGCAAGGCAATTAAAAGGTTTGCTTGAGAGATTTCAACTCACCTTCAAGATATTGTGTTATGTTAAAGATGAAGGTACATATCTTGGAACTATGACAACAACATTGAAATATGTCATGACATGTGAAGCATTGACATTGCCTATGCCTTTCTATTGTTCATGATTTGGGCATGCAATGAGCAAGGCTACCCAATATATGACCAATGATGATAAGGTTGCAAGTGGGTTAATGTCGAATAGTTTGAAGTTTGCACAAGCTTCATTCCAAGCTTGCATTATTTGGCCCAAAAAATCAGGTACATAAACAATCCTTTAACTTTTGCATTCTAAGCAAGTTTTAGATCTTCAATCTTACACTAATGTGTGGAAATTTTGTTCTTTGGACCATAGGGAAAAGGTCAAATGATGGAAGTGAATGTGTTCAGACTTTGGAGTATAAATTAACAACACTTGTGAAAACCCATTTTGTTTCAAGGGTGGCCGTGTTTCAACAATGTCTTACTAATTGATCAATAATTGTGATGTGTTATGGTCATTAGACACAAGCATTAACTTCTAGATTTCCTTTAACATTGACATGGGTAATTGGTCAAATAATTTGTGTGAAGTTCTATCTTTGTTGCACACTAAATTATATAAGAATTATAAGATTGAATTCTTTTCATAAAATTGAAATAACATTTGATGATAGACACATTGCAATCCATCATGGTGTTAAAAAATGACATCGTGATGTCCAAAACTGGACATTCAAACTTGTAAACACCCATGCATCTTCATAGGTCTCTGTGAATGTGGCTTGATGCAAAAAACTTGGACCTTCTTGCTTATCAAAAATTGGTACTATGTGGGTATTGAAAAAGGTCCAAGGGATATGGTGTAGTTTGGTGAGGCTAAAGAAAACCTTTTAGATATTCTTGATCTTAAGTTCATTGATACACTTGGTTACCACGTAGAGGAATGTTCACAAGATTGGGAAATGTTTCCTTGATCTTGCTCATGATATGATGTTGTTTGGAGGACTTAGACCTTGAACTTTTATTTCTTTGATTCTCTATGAAACATTAAGTTATTTGACACTTGGTAATTGGTTGTTTTGAATGAATTTTGATCTAGGGTCACATTGACAATTTGCAAGTTGTCATTTCAATGTGTTCATTCCATGTCCCAAGTGCATAATAATTGCTGGAAATTGATGCCATACATATCATTCTTGAAATGTAGTGATGAAAATTGGTGAGAAATACCTTAAACCCTAAACCTCGTGTCAAAATGTTTCGCAAATTTTTTTTTCTCTGTTTTGTAGTTTATGCACAACTTTACATAGTTATACATAGCATGTAAGTGTATGTATTTTACATTTACACTTACATGACATGTATAGGAAAAAAAATTATAATAACTATTTATTACTGATTATATAATATATAATATTATTAATTTCTGTACTAACTACTACAGTAATTTTTGTAATCTACTCATAAAATAAATTAAAAAATTTTCAATCATAAAAATTACTGTAATTCCCGTAAAATTAAAATTTTATAACTTCAAAAAAATTAACACTTAGTATAAAATTTAACTAGTAGTAATAAATATATATTATAAATAAGTAATATATAATATGAAAATTCTACATTAATTTCTTTTAAATTCCAATATAATTAAAATAAAATTTTAAAATCAAAATATAAAAAATGAAAGCTTTAAACAATGAATAATTAAGTTCAATTATAAATGATGAAACTACTATAATTAATGTATAAAAACTAATTACAGTCATTTAATAATAATGAGACATTAATTACAGTAATAAAGTTTTATTATTAATTATTACTGCAAAAATCTATGCAATAAGAATGATTATGTATTGAAAATAGGTAATTATACATAATAGGCTCAATAGTTTACTCTACTTAAATTTTTACATATACAATAATTACATCAATTTTTTAGCATATTAATATTATTATTTTGAAATAGGTTTCTTAATTATAACTTATATTTTCTAAATTAAAAAATACCAACGGAAATTATAAATTATATAATTTATTTTATTACAATAATTATTTTTACTAGTCAAACATTAAAAAATTGGTTAAAATTTTTATGTTATGATAATTTTTAAAATAAAAACTTATTTGTTATATATTTTTAAAAATCAATTCAATTACTCTATTCACAACAAAATTATTTTGAATATCTCAAATATAATATAATTTAAAACATAAATCAATATTCTAATTTACTCTATTATGATCTTGGAATTACAGTAATTACATTAATTATTATAATTCCAATAAAATTATTATAAACTCTTTAATAAATTTTATAACCTAAAAATCATAATTTATTAATAACTAAGTTTAATTAAAAATTATGACACATCTATAATTAATGTATTAATAAAGTAATTAAAATGACTTTAGAGTAATTTAATTTAATTACCAAAACGTATTAATGATTCATCTAAAATTTTATGTTATGATGATACTTTATTTTTAAATAAGTGATCATAATTAATAAATAAAATAATTTAGTGTAATTCAATGACTATAATTACAGTAATGATCAAATAATGTAGTTACACTAAAATTATTATGAATATTTTTATTAGTAATTTAAAATTACAAAATCAGAAATTATGAATTCCACCTTTGACTATAAATTATATATTTACTACAATTAATGTATAACTAATATATTTATAATGATTTTACAACATTTTTACAGTAATTTCATTAATTAAGTTTATTGTAATTATTATTATTTTTCTATGACTACAAAATAATAATAATTTTTGTAAAAAATACAACTATGATACATAACCCGTTTTATACACGTGTATCATAGTATCCACCCATATATTAATGAATAGAATACTTTTAAAACACCATCATAAATCCATACACTTTGAAATACGAGAAATACATTTTGACAACACATAGGGTTGCAATTCATTTGACCACATTTGCAAATTAAGCAACATAAATGGGTCTTCTTGGATGAAAATCATGTTAAAAACTATCCAAATGAAAGAATGAAACAAACATTAGTTGTTAGGTAATTGTAATGTAGTTATAAACACAACCCAATCCAAAAAATAGTTGTAAAAATAACCAATGATAATCATAAACAACAAATCGTTGCAAGTAGTCACAAATTGATTAGTTACAAAAACCTAATTTTCTTCTAATGTCAATGCTTCAAAATGGTAGATTGCATCTAGGAAGGGATCTAAACACGGTGGAAATTAAGTGTGGGTGATGAATCCTTCCTTTATGGTCACTATTTTAGTAATCGAGACAGATTGGCATGGGAGGAAATTAAATGTACATTAAATGGTAATGGCTAATTATTCAATTGCAATGAAGGTATGCATTATTTTTTGAATAATTATAGGGGGATGGTGCATGAGATTTAGCTTGCTTAGGCCAATCATACACTTCCCAAGTTGACACCAAACATTACACAACATGTGCAAGTGATTTATTACATAATTTGTGGTGACTTTCCAAGATTTGACCACCACCACATTTATATCTCTTTTGAGTTGGGTGTTGAAATATTTGACAAACAATGTGGAAATTCAATATCCCTTCCCTAAAGAAATTAAGTCAAAAATTGTCAAGATTTGGCACAGTTTTGACAAAAAAGTAAGCTTCATAGCTAAACTTCAAAAAGTTATCCCTTCCATATGAATTATTATAAAAAATTAATAGTTGAATTTGGTCAAACATGAGAGGATCTTAAAACTTAATCAGACATTGCATAATTTTATATAAAATAAATCCAACTAATTCACAACAATTAAAAGTTGTCATTGAATTTTAAAGTTTGCTAATTTGGGGTTTGAAGAAGCATATTAGGACATATTAGGTGGTGAATTTATTTTGTTGTGATTTAATCTACCATTCAAAATGGCAAATTCCCCATATCTATTATATGGGTCTTCATTACCTTCATTCATAAAGGTGATGAAAAAGTCAAAACCTATTTAATTAAAGGCCAATCAATTTCGTAAACACTATGTATAAAATATTTGCTAAGGTTTTGCAAAAATGTCTCCAAGCAACAATGATGGATGTCATTGATTAGGACCATTTAGATTTGCTTCCTTTTCAATTCATTATTGACAACATTTTCTTGTTGCATGAAACCATGGCATGGTTGAAGAAGTCATGTCAAAACATGCTATTCTTTGAACTTAACTTTTCAAAGGTGTATGTTAGAATAGATAATGGCCATTTATGTTTCAAATGTTAGAGAAAATTGGAATCCCAACGTCATTTATTAGCTTTGTTAAGATTACATTTCAAGGGGTAGAAGCTTTGGTGAACATCGATGGAGTTCCATCCATGCACTTCTATTTAATGAAATGTTTAGCAAGGATGTCCAATTGCTCCATACTTCTTTCATCCTTGTTGGGGAAGCCATTAAAGAGGTCATTAAACAAGTGGTGCATGTAGGTAATATCCAAGGGGTTCCATTCCCAAATAGAAATAGACAACAGACATTGAATTAATATGCCACCATGTTAACCATCAAGGTTAAACCTTATTAAGGTATGTCAAAAAGACTATTGAATTAATTATCAATATCTTATGAAATGATTTTGGCCTTGAAATAAAATGGTCCAAGAGTTGTGCATTTTGGCAAATCACTTGTAATAAGCCTCCATGGCTTGAAGACTATAAATGGAAACGGGCTCAAGCTAAGGAAATCATCAAACATCTAGGCTTAGAGTTGTTTTGGCATTGACATTGAAAGATTTGATGTTGATGAATTTTTGTACCATAGAGTCAAGAAAAAACTAGTCCACTTGGTCCAACTTAGTTGCCACTATTGGGCATGCGTTGATTATCCAAGGAGTTTTCCTTTCATATTTATGGTATTTTGTTGCCATTTTATAGGTATTAAAAAGATCAAACTTTTGTTGCATGATTGCTTTTAGTTAGGAAGTGGTAGGAGGTTTAGATGTCAAGTTTATTGGGCTAACTATTGTGATGAAAAAAAATAGGTAATTTGTAATTTGTTGACCTAAAAGAAGCTATTGATACATTCATGGCCAAAAGGGTAATTTGTGTTTTAGAGGTGCATGATTCCAATTTGAAGTCCTTTCTAAGATATCAATTATCAACAATTAGGCCAAAAATAAATAAAAATGGGGGAGAAACATTAAGTTAGCTTTTGTTAAAAAGTTTGTTGGAGGCAGGGGTTCCAAAATATGGAGCCATGTTATAAAAGCTTGGAGGAAGTTGCTCCTCACGTCCATCTGATTCCAACTACTAAAAAAAATTAACTCCACCAACCTTTTATGGTGGGAAAAAGACCTATGAGACATCTCACTAATGAAATTCGAGCATATGCAAGAAAGGTGTGTGAACTTTCGGTGACCTTTAAAACAACATTTTCAACTATTTAATCCCAACACATAAAGCTAAAGAAAGATTCGACTTCAATTACAAGGAAAATGAGGTGTAATTCACAATCACCTAATCACTATTTCATGAAAAAATTGGCCTCCTTCAAATTCAAGAGGCACGCCTTCTTCAAGGTGACTAGAAGACCCATAAAAAAATTAATTAAAGATAAATGAAAAGGTGGATTCTGTGAGCCATATCGACACAATCATGTACGTTAGTATCAATTTTAAAAAATTACATCAAGGATATTCGAGTGTCGTAAGGTTATTAGGGGTTTTTAACAATTTCATGTTAGAATAAGAATGATGAATGCGCATGATTGCATGGGTTTTTTTTTTTTTTTGAAATTCAATATTAAATGAATGAGGTCTAAGGTTAATTATTTTTTTCAATAAAAATTAATAATCATAGTTTTAGAACCTTAGTTACGTGATTAAAGATGATAAATTTTTAAAAGGTTGGGGTTAAAAGTAGACACCAAAATTTGTAATGTTTGGCAAAACATTGGTCTTATTATGGTATTTAATGGGTAGTCGTGTAAGCACGAATGCTTGAAATTCATGAAGTAATTGAGGAGTTATTAATGAAGGGTCCAATGGAGATTGAATAATCTTCAAACATTGTAAGTGTAAGATTAATTCGAGACAACATAACGATTAAAATAAATAATGTGATAAGGTGATAATGGCAACATGGATTTCATGATGAATGAAACTTTTATTTAGGTTATGGATAAGTTCAACGAAGAGTTGCAATTACATGTTGATTCTTGGGCTATGTTAGTGATAGTTCATAACTATAAGAAATTTAGGATGTGTCAAATGATGCGAACTAAGTAATCCGCCTTGTTATTAAGAGGCAATCGATCAATCAAACCACATAACCAACAATAGTGTCCAACGTTGGGAATTGACGACCATGCAAAGATGGAGATATTTTCAGTTTCATAAAAACTTTCACAAATTATTTTAGGTTCATCATTAAAAACGGCGTCGACTTGCAACAAAATCATCAAAGTATGAGAGTTCAGAGAAATGCGATAATACCAAGTTCAAAGGGCTTCAATTTCAAGATGAGGGTGCACTTTTCACGGTTCGAGATTTTCATCTCGAAGATGTTGTGTCAATGTCAAGTCTAGGGATGACTCCTAAAGCGTTTTTTCATTCATTTATGCGGCTTTAGGTTTATAAAATGTGGTCATGTGTGACGCCATGAATTCAAGGAAATGAAAAAAAATCTTTAATCGAAATCAATTCGACAATGAATGTGTGGAAAACTTGGTACATCGATATGCGTGGTTATAATTTATAGGTCAAAGAAAAGGAAGGAAAGGTGTGAAGTAACAATCTAGAACCATAGTAAAGTAAAACATTAAAATCAATGGAAAAAAAAGGTTTAAGTAAAATTCGTTGCAGGGGGGGGAAGTGGAAAGAGGTGAAAATGTTGTTTTTCTTTCTCTTTCCAAAGACCACCAAACATTGAAACCTTCCAAGGGCCACCAAGCTTGGAACCATCCAAAGACCACCAAACATTGAAACCTTCCAAGGATCACCAAACATTAAACCTTCCAAAGGCCACCAAACTTGGAACCAATCAAAGGCCACCAAACATTAGAACCTTCCATTGGCCACCAAGTTAGGGTTTTCCCTCACCTCCTTCCTTTTCCTTTTATTTAAAGGCATGAATTTGGATCATTTGGGCTCTTTTTTTCCAAACATAATTTTCTATTTGAATTTTGGAAACCTTGTTCCTACAACTTTCCTTGGGAGGAGAAAAATGATTAGTATTAATAGATGGTGGAAAAGGGAGAATAAATTAAATGATAATAGTACCTTTGAAAGAATGGAAATTACTAGGGGTAGTTTTGAGAACTTGAAATCTTAGAAAAATTTCACAAGACCTCTCGGGTTTTGTAACATAACTTTTTATTTATTCAGGTGCAGAGCTTAAAATTTAATAAGCAAATGTGCCCTGTAGTTAGCTTTCCAATGAACTAATGCAAGTTAGATTTGAATAAATTATGGGATGGCAACAATGGTTTAAGTGGCTAAAGGTCTATTTTCAAGTCAAGCTTTCTACTTTCATGAAACCCTCTTAGGTTCTATGACACAACTTTTTACTGATTTGGGTGTAGAAGTTAAAATTTGGTATACAATTATGCCTTGTAACTAGTTTTCCAATGAACTAAGACAAGCTAGATTTGGATAACGTACATGATAGGAATAATGTTTTGAGTGATTAGAGGTCTATTGTCAAATTAAATTTTCTACCTTCGTGAAACCTTTTCAGGTTCTATGGCACAACAATTTAATAATTTAGGTGTAGAATCTGAAATTTGGTAGGCAAATTCATTTGTAGCTAACTTTCCAATGAACTAATGCAAATTAGATTTGGATAACGTATGTGATAGGAACAAAATTTTGAGTGGCTAGAGGTTTGTTGTCAAGTTGAGCATAATGTCAAATCCTTAAAAGTTGGTTTAGGTGGGTGACAATTTAACATAAAATTCTAAGATTTGGAATGTTTGAACTTAGAAAATATAACTATCAATTCTAAATCATAAATGATGCATAGGAGACAAACTATTTGTTTTCCACTGCAAACACAACTTAATATCTATAGATACACTTTGCATTTTTCCTTCAACAGTAACATATGTACCTTTGAGTATAATCACTTCATAGAATCGAGAGTAAAGGGACAGAAAGTTACTTCATAAACTCCATAAAATGCATAAATTCTAATGGATCAAAGTATGGAACCCAAGAAGGGCTAGTAAAAAGGCCACATTCATATGGTCAATGTGGCACAAGGTTGTTGTAAACGAATGGTGAACCAAGGTTGATATGGACTAAAAACCAAATGTGAAATGTGCAACACATTTATTTTAAAAACTTTTTGCCATGAATTTTGGGAATGTCCCAATCTACAAGATGTGTGGGAGTTTGCAACTATAACCATTTACACATTACATGTGTAGCCGCATAATGAAAATAGATGGAAAATGTTCATTAAAGAATAATGTCACTTCAAGAACAAACTATTGAAAAGCCTTATAAGGTTCTAATTTAATATTTAGGTTTCCTTAAAAGTATCACCATCTAGTTCATGTGGATTGAACATGAATTTTTCTTTAATAGGACTAACTAGTTGAAGTATAGAAAAGAGTACATATCTATGAGGAATTCATTCAATCTTGCCAAATTGCATAGCATAAAACTTTGTTCCTCTTGAGACAAAAAACCTTAGGAGGAAGAATCTTTCCTTGTTTGGCCTTTGATCAATCCTAAGGAGCCATGTTTATTTTTTGAAAGATGAAAAATCACACTATTACTTAGTCACATGTCAAGCCTCGTAAGGGGCAATTCCTTTTGATTCTTATCAACTTACTTACCACTATCCTTTGAAGGCTAATATTTCATCTTTAGGGCCAACTTGGTTGTTTCATTTCCTTTTTGCAATAAACCTTTTTCATTAACCATGAAAGGTTGAAGTAGTTGATGTAATATGACAAATTAACAATCAAGCTTGCATGGTGATCATTCATATTCCATGAATGTAATTTTCAAAAGGTACAACAAGCTAGTCTTATTAATTCTAGTGACACAAATTTTGAGGAATTGGTATATGGGTGGTTTTCTATAATCTTTCTTAGGTTCCTTATTGATTTTGCACAACCCTTCATACGGTCATCCTTGGAAAATTCCAAAGACATTTCCAAGGTTAATTACTTCATTTCCAAGCTTAACCACTTCATTTTATTTTTTATAACTACCTCCACTATGAGAAATTATGTCCATCACAACACACTGCCTTGCAAATAGAGCTCCAAAATAATTAATATGAAATTACATTACAACTATCCCATGGAAATATGAAAAATTAATAAAAAATATCACTTTAGAAAATCAGGGAGTTGTATAGTAGTTGTAAGTTAGTTACAGGAAAGACACTTATACGATGAAATGTATGCACTATATGTATGGTTGTAATCAACCATGTTTGACTTTTTGGCAATTGCACTTTAGTTACGTGTAACAATTACACTACAACTAGTGTCAATGTAACTTTTAATCAACAACTACTTTGTAATTAATGTTGCAACTAGTGTATGACCTTGACACATATGATCATGCCACATGTGTGCATTTTCACAGCCCATTAGATATGAAGCTTCAACTTGTTTGCAACTAGTTTCAACTATGATTCCCATTGGTACAACTAATTGTGTTATTAGGTTGCCACTATGTATATGCTATAATCCTTTTTTTTGTGATTGGTGTCAATGGTTGTATTAATGATATTCCATTACATTGCAACTCACAATATCATGTTCACATACATATATATCAAAACATAGAATTTCATGGAAGGTGAAAATCTACTTTTGAATTGAAACTAAAGGCAATGTGCATATTCCATTAAACATTCAATAAGGATGTACATATGGATATGTTTCTATATACCTCAATGTCTTCTACTCAAATTCATGGATATTATTTAATATTTCATAATGAGTTATTTAATAATTTAATAATTAGTAATTAATATGTAATATAATTAATTAATAGAATATTCATATTAGTTCATTAATTTAAACATAATAATAATAATATAGTTAATTCAGATAATTAATAAATAAAATTTAAAATTGGATAACTAATTATCTAAATTCACTAATTAACTAGCTATTTCAAATTGATTGATTAATTCAAATAAAATTGATAATCAATTTTGTCAATCTAGGTGAATAATTATTGAATTTGATAATTAATCATCTGATAGTTATTTATATAATTAATTATCTGATACTTATTTTGATAGTTAATTATCTGACTTTTTTTTTATAGTTTATTATCTAATACTTATTTTGATAAATAATTATCTGATACTTATTTTGAGAATTAATTATCTGAATTAATTAATTAATTAGTTATTTTTAGTTGGTTTATTTAATTCGAATAATCAATCTAGATAATTAATTATCAGACATTTAATTCAAAAAATTAAATTTCAAAAAATTATTTCAGATGGTTAATTATAAAATTCAGATTTTTTTTTGATAAAAAAATTTTAACTTAAGAAATTAATTTAAAAATTAGTTCAAATTATTTTTTCAGATAAATAGTTATTTGATAATTAATTCACATATATAAATTATCAAATAATTATCTCTTTAGTTATATCATTTGCAAAATTAAAATCAAACACAAAGCATGTGGGAATTCTTTTTTTGTAGTCGCAATTCAATTTGTAATTAATGTACAATTATAAGATTTAACCCATATGCTTTATTTTTAAAAAATTATCTCACAAATTACATAAATGATGTGTCTTTTCTTGTATTCTCACATTAAAATACATGTGCCATTTTGGATTAAGCTCATAAAAGTTTAAACTTGAAGGTAAAACACAAAACAAAATCAAAAAAATTCATCTGACTATTTTTTAATTCACCTACCCTTTTACCTTCCTACCTACTTAAATGAGTAAACATGTAGGTTGGTATGTAGGACCTTCCAACTTACGTACTTATGGCTATGTACTAACCTATCTAAGTATTTAAATAAATAAATAAATAAATAATTATTTGTTTTCAAAATTCAATTAATATGCCAAGTGACAACTTTTGATTGGGCCACATGTCATAATTTAAAACCATCCAAAATGAACAATCATAATGGACTATGGATATCAATATTTCAAAAATAAATTCACCCAAAAATCTTCATAATCCCATGCGTTAAATTTTGATGAATGGATGAAAAGTGATGTCAACATGACATTATGGTTATAGTCATAGGGGAGTTCCATAGTAGTTGAAAAGGACTTGTTGCGATAGAATTGCAATTAAATTGCAATGAATTGCACTAGTGTATGATTATATATATGGGAAGTTGCATCTCTTGCAATTCATGCAAGTTGTTTAATAACACTCATGGGTGTAGAAATATAGTGAGTTGCAAATGGTCATTGCAACTCAAAAACTAAGTTGCAAGCCCATTTGCAAAACCCCCTTTTTTCTCATAGTGTTTTTATCTTTATAATTATCTCAGTCCTTTTTTAATAATTATCTCTTATCTTAATAACCATTTCACCCATTTCCTTACCCAACAACATGGATATGAAAAGACAAATTGACATGTGCCCTTTCATGCCCATGATATATATATTAATTGAAATTAAATTGGATATTGACATAAATAATGATGGATTATTGATAATCATATAGGAACATAGTAAGAAGGAAAATCGTCACTAGTATTCGTAGCAATACGTAGCCCAAGTTGTTAAATATAAATGGGTTGACTCAAACTCAATCATGGGTCAATAAGATGGGATTAAAAAAAATAGCATGGTTAGATGGATGAGGAGATGGTATTAAAATGACACACCTTTGCCTTTTTAAATGCATCCAAAAGGAAACAAAATTTCTTGTGTCATCACAAGTGTGTTTATAATTAAAGTGTTCACTTTAATAATTAATAATAGTTGAAGGCAAATAAATTAACCAACAAAGACCTTTAACTAGACATGTTCATTTATAAATTTCATCCATTTTTAGAATATGTCCATGCAACAACATATCTATCCATGTCGTTGAATATTTTGTCCACATAACACAAAATATACTATGAATAGTTTTTCCATGTGTGCAAAATATTATAAAAAATATTTTTTCAAGCTCACATGCTTGTGCTTATGCTCATGATGTAGTGATGTGGCTTCATCATTAATTTAAGGACTTGTTGTCTATCATAGTGTAGCTGGGTAATATGGGTAGTCCATTTGAATATGATCTTGGGATTTGAACACAAACATATGTTTGTTACTTTTACACCCTGTTTGTGAAGCCCAGTTGGTGTGGAAGTAGAATTTGAAGTTCGAATATGGAGATTAACATTGGGAAAGATGACTATTGGAATCAATCATTCTTATTCCAAACCTGGTGAAAATTGTAAAATCCTTGTTGCTGTTTTGCCTTTGTTATTATAATGAGGGCAATTGAGGTGGTGGCAGCAGTAGTTTGGCTCATAATCAGGACTGCCCGCAGGAGACATTATATACTCTGTAAGGTTCCTTTGGGATGCATTATCGCTAAATATCAATCAGTTTAGTAACTATGAAGAGTTGCAGTGCGCGTTAGCACGCATGTATGATCTGGAATGCCAGCTTGGTGAACACCTTGGATGGGAACTGGTGTTTGTGAGGACAACAACGTGTCACAAACATGGTTCGCCCTGCCAATAAAGCAAATGTTGTACATCTACCCGTTGTGTCCACACTCTGAACACCAAAAAACATCTGTTCCAATATATATATTAATTCACTACGTTTGTCTGTCTGTCTGACTGTCTGACGGGGGTTTTGGGGGGTGGGGGAGGGAGAGGCCGGTGAAGCAACGGGCGATCTGACGCACTCCCAAGTCCCGGGTCAAACCCACTTGAGGGTCCAACTTGGTTGAATTACGGAAAGTTGGGACTTGAGGGGCGCTCCCGACTTCTAGCACTAAAGAGGGGTAGAAGGGCGTGCTAGAAGTCCCGAGATTAGACTAGGAAGATGGACTAGAAGATCAAGCATGAATCTGCATCCAAAATCAACCACAATAGGGTTAGTTCACATTCGGGAACACCCTTGGGTGTTAGGACAAGTCACGAGCAACTTGGACTACTTGACTCACCACGGCCCGGACTCGGGGGAAGCCACCACCTTCCCCCATATAGTATTCTCTGGGTCTCACCGCCGAGGCTACATCCAAGTGGTTCTTTTTCCCGGGACTCCCAAGTTGGAGTCCCGAAATTGTCCCGGGTTGGAGTCCCGGGACTTTGGATGGTCATAGCTCCTTGCCCCGAACTTGGATCGGGACGAGCTCTAAACCAAAATTGTAGCTCTCGTTGAGAGCTTTCTAAGGCCGTGTCGCACTCCTTGAGGCGACGTCGGGAAGAGGTCGATTCCCGACTTTTAGTGGTCAGGAGTCAAACTGGCAGTTTGACTCCCGGCCCTTCTTTTGCCCTTAACTTGAGCTACAGATGTCAAAATGGGCAATGCGAGGCCATTTTGGGCATCTACGCTTCAAGAGCTTTTCATTGATATAAAGAACGCAACAAGGCGAGGAGATTTGACCCCTCAAATCGTCTTCTGAGTTTTTGGGAGTCCCGGAGGACTCCAAGTCTCCACTTTTGGGAGTGGGAGTTGCATTCTCCCACTTTGCCCAAAGTGGGGTTGCGACACAATCGGTGTCAGTCTGTGACGGGGGTTAGACCACCACGATTTCCGTGTACAAACCGTCTCCACAAAGCATTGCAACCGTCCGAAGGGTAGGAATGACGGTCGGATCGCATCCCTCTCCCACCGCACTAGAGGCGGATATAAAAACCTTCCCCTCCCCCCCCCCACTACCGAAAGAACCGGTGGTTATATAGAGGAGCGTGTTTTCGAAAATTTCTAAAACTTTCGAAAACCAAGGTTCAAAATGTCAGAACCGGGGTTTTGGGTTTTCTCACGTCGGGTAAGGAAGTAAATACCCGGACTGATAACTTGAGGGTACACACGGCTAGTTCTGATAACCGCACAACACCGGTTGGGACCATTGCGCGTGCGAGGTGGCTGGAGTGGCGTAGCCACGGGTGTCCGAAGGTAACATGTTTCCAAAAAAGTTTTTAATATTGTAGCCAAAATATATGAATATGGTGACACCCTTCCTTAAAAAAAACATTTACAATCACAATTTGCCATTTTTTTACAAAAATAAAATAAAATCCCATTTCAAAAAATTGTGTCATTTTGTGGCAAATTTTTGGGCTTTAGGGTTTCAGGGGTCGTCATCAGGGGTCATCGCTGCTTCAGTGTCGTGTTGGGCCTTGCAGGCACGGGTTACCACTAGTTTAAACAGTTTAAACACTTTCACCAAAGAAACCGGTTGAAGTAATGTGAATAATAAGGTAAAAGTTCCAAAAGCTGGATTGAATGCGAGAGTCTGGGGCCCGACAAAATTGACCTCCTTGTGGGGGGACTATCCTTGGGAGTACGTTACTTTACTCTTTAAAAGACAGGAGTAATTTTTCTTCTTATCTTGGCTTCGTCTTCCTTCCGTTAGACAACACAACGGCTGAAAGTCTTTTCCGAATATCTGACTTTAAATTGGATACATTCATTTATGGAGGTTCTGTTCTTTTCCTCACAAAAAGCTCTAGACATTGAAATAATTTATTTTTCTCTTGGGGTTTCTTTTCTTTGGGTTTATTCAGTAGGATGTAATATAATTGGGGAGCTCTGGTTCAATGGTTGTGCTACCATAGTAGCAAAATGTTTTTTACAATTGACTTTGGATTCAGAGGAGCACAGTAAAGGCAATCCACATCCAATTCCTTCTGTATTCTCCTTCTTTATGAACCAATGATTGATAGTCAACAGATGGTTGCTAAAATAATTAATTTGGAGATTCCAGAATTTTTGGAGAAAAATAATAAATAATTAAGTCTTTTCTTTATTATTAGTTATGTTATTGAGATATTTCAACGGTTTTGATTCTCCCCTATGTGGTGAATGTTTTGAGTTCAATTCTTTGAAAATTTCATGGTTTAGGTTTTTTTTTTTTTTTTCAATTAACAAACCCTTAATTCATTGAAATTTTGGTAGTATAGGTTTAAAATTTTGGTGTTAGAGGTTTAAAATTTAAAAGTAAAAATTGTAGGAACTTTGAGGGAGAAAATTAGGTTTTGAAGAAAGGTCTGGTTCGCAGTTGAAATTGTTATGTTGAAATTTTTATGTTGACAACAGATGTGGAACTTTGTTGTTCGCAAGCAAATTAGGTGATGGGGTTTTGTTTATTTTACTTGTTTCGGGGAGCATTTCAATGTGAGGTTAGGAGGTTTTGCAATTGTTGGGATTTTGAAGAGAAATGACCAGTTGGCTCATGAGAGCAAAATAAGATATTGTTGATTCCTCAAGGCCTATATAGTGTCTATTTCTTGTGTTGACAAAGTTAGGTAGTGACCTCCAGTTAAATTTAATGTCCTTATAACCTCTTGGTCTAAACATTTTCATTGCTTCTTAGGATTATGTTTCTCATATTCTATTGATGAAACCTTGAAAATAGAAAGAAATTGTTTTCTCCCTTTTTGGTGACAATAGTTGCAAGCTCCCTAGATGCTAAGTTGATATTAGGTGGGGTAACAAAACATCTTTTTCTTTTTTGTTTTGGACACTTGGATTTTGCATCCTTTCTTAAATCATATTTTAAGGTCAGAAATAGGAGATCCCATGTCCTTAAAACACTTTGAGAAATTGTTAATGTATTATTGATAAGCCAATTTTTATCCATGATAATTAAAAATGAATTAACATTAAACTAGGAGTTAGGTATAAGTTGATTAGAAATCATGATTGAACATTCAAATGAATGGACCCTATGACATTGTCATCTATGATTATAATCCACTCAATCATCTATGAGATTTTAAAGAAAAAGGATTACAATAAATACCCTATTTTCATGGGGTCAATATGAGCCTTATGTTTGTGAGGAATGATGATTAAAGGAGGATTTGCAAGAATTCTATGGCATTCGATGGGTGTGGAGTTAAACTAGAAAGCTTTTTTTTATATATGTGTGGTGTAACAGTAAAAATGAAGGATTAGTTTGGAAATGTATTTTTACTTATGTGTTATTTCAATGGTAAATGGTTGGAGAAGCTTCATGTGATTTGTGCGAATTTATTCTATCAAAATATGAAGAAAGGTAATATAGTTTAAGCATACAATGTGTTGTTACATTTTATATTGTAGTTATGCCTTTTTTCCAAAAAAAATGGTAGGAATGTATGTTAAGTTTTAGTCTTTGGAGTAGTAAATCATTTGTTGCCTCAAGGAGGAAGTAGCCCATACATCATAGTAGGAAAGGAAAATGTTTGAAAGATGAAATCTATAGGATAAATGGGGTTGTTGCAAACAATAGGTTACAACCATGAGAGCTTGCATTGACTACAAATGGTAAGTTGCACCCTTAAAAGGTCTATAGACATTTTAAGGGTGATAACAACTATGGAAGGCCTTCAAACCCATTAAGGCAACATTCAGATGCAGTGTCTAGACCTAGAGGGTATTTACTTCCTAATCTGTTTCATTTTCTCTGCTTATTTACTATATTTTTATCAAGCATTACCTTATTACCATTGTCGCAACCTTAGCCTTAGCCTCGCAATCAAGGCAAAGGGTTTACGAAAGTGCGGGCCAAGAGTGAAGTTCGGGAGTCACATTTGATACTTTCGGGAGTGTAGGAGACTATAAGGGAATGAACCCCACACTCCTAAGTGAATTCCCACATTGGGAGTTGGAATCTTAATGGACTTCTAAATTTTCAGAGGGCAATTGACATGGTCAAAATTCATTAGATTAAAAAGGTCCTCATAACATTGGAAAGCTCTTGGAATTTAGATGTGTAAAATGTGCTAGCATGATCCATTTGGATACTTAAAACATAAATTATGGCCAAAAGAAAGGTCAGGAGTCAAAGTGCCACTTTGATTCCCGACCATTAAAAGTCATGAATCGCCCCGATTTATTTGTGTGCAGGTGATGTGCCACATACTATTGGAAAGATCTTGACAAGGGCTATAATTTTGCTTCAGAACGTATCTGGATCGGAGGTCTGTAGAAGAAGTTATGGGCCTCCAAAATCACGAAAGTCCTAATTTAGGGAATTTTTGAACTCTAACTTTGGAGTCCTAGGACAAAATGACATTTGGGTGTTGGCCTCATGGTCAGGCACAAAGAATACTATAAGGAAAAGGTGGTGGCTTCCCCCAAGTTCGGGGCGTGATGAATCTTATGAGTCCGTGTTTGTTTGTGACTTGTCCGTGCAATAAAAGTGCTCCAACTATGCACTAACCAACTTGTTGTTTGGTTTGTGCAAGTTCGTGTAAGTAATTGACTAGCTTGTCACACTTCCTAGTCCCCATCCCAGAGCTCCAGCACACCCCTCTACCCCCAAAATGTTACAAGTTAGGAAACGCGCCCCAACTTCTTCTCCTTCTACTATTTTTACCTTTCAACTCACAGTTGAGTCCGTCAAGGAGTTTGAGGGTGTGTCAACCTTCATTCACTAGAAAAAAATGTTCCGGGAAAAAAAACTTTAGTGAAGGACCCATGTTTTTTTATTCAAAATGAGTTGAGTTTTGAAAACTTCCCATGCAATTTCTATTTTTTCATCCAAATCATTGGGTATTGCAATGTTTTTAGATGCGGATGGTCAATTTGGCATCAAAATTGAACTAACTACTAGCCTAGAATCTTCAACTAAGATCCCTAATTCCAAGTGAACATCATCACAATCATAACCGTCATGCATATGCATATTCAAGCCAAATGTTTCAATCTAATCTACCATTTGGATTTTAATTTGTAATAGAAAAAACAAAAAAAAAATTAGAATCTAGTTTACAAATTGACATTAATGAATTATAATTTTTTTCCTTTGATGAATTTCAGAATTCACAACTTGAACTTCAAAACCTGAAACAATTCATGTGAAATTGTTTTTGAAATGTAACTTCAATGATACACAACTAGTCCCATACACTTGAAGAACGACACGAAACAAACCAAAGACAAAAACAATTACAACAATAATGGACATAAGCAAAACATAACAAAAGGGGGAAATTACTTACTTATGGATGTGTCAATTCGATTGTTACAAGTTGAAATGAACATTTGTAATCGTGGACCCTCAAAACATGAGACAACAAACATGACAATTTGTATCGATAACAAATAGAAAAGCATTGTTAATTGTAAAGCTAAGTATGACACATGAGACAATGACTTGTGGTTTAGGGTTTTAGGTCGAAAAAAAAAATGAAACTTTAAATCGATGAAGGTGTTTCAATAAAGAAAATAAAATGGATGAAAAATTTGGATGAAAAAATAACTGACCTATGTAAGAATGATAGGTCCTCATTCGGGTATCAATAGGGTATTAATTTTTTAAAAACTAATACCTTGCCAATAAAGTATTTACAATGTATCTAAAATCTGGATACCAGGCCAGATAGGATTTTGGTTGGGTATTTCTTGCAAATGGAACCGGCAGGCACGTTAGATAATAGCCGGACCCACACCCTGGCTGATACCCGGGTCGTTTTTCAATAACCGGCCAACACTGGTCAACACGTCCGAAGACCTTCCTCGTTCGTCCTCGCGCTCGGTCCTTCCCTCATTTCCGTGCGCGTTGTGTCTCTCGGTAACTGACCACCGTTGGTGGATGTCGCGGCGAAGGTTCCGAGCTCCGTCCGCAGGAGACTATTCCTCTCCCACGCTCCAGCAAGCCTTTTTTTCAATCTGGCTGTATATAGCCAAAATGGTATATTAAAAAATTAAAACCCCTAAAATAGAGAGGTTTTATAGATTTTCTATAGCCATATTTTGATCAAAATTTAAGAAAAACCAAAGTACACCTAACCAAAAATATAGAAGGATTTTTAGACATTTTACTTTTACATTTAACTTATAGCCAGTTGTGGCTAAACATTCCTGTGGATTATCGCCACTTTAGCTACATCACGAAATTGAGCGAAAAAACACTGACTAGCAGCACAATAACCAGCTCCATCGTTGCATCTGCCCTTTACACTCGTCTTGCGAGTTTCTTTGAGCGTGGAAATCCATCTCCTTCTTGTTTCCTTTTGGAATCCATCTGTTTCTTAAATTTTTTTTTCTCTTACTCGCATTTCTGTTTTTGTGCATATTGGGTTGTTTTTTTCTGGTCAAGCGGACCAAGAGGATCATCACTGATTTCCGGTCTCCACACTGCAGCAGAATCCTTTGTGTCGGTTTTGAAACTGCGGTTTTCGTTTTTTCATCGGGGTGCAGAGAAAACATAATTTACGTTTTTAGGTAGGTACTTAATTTGAATCCACTATAGTCGATCCTCTGTAACAAAAAAGCTCGGAGATTCCACGGCGTCGGCCCCTTGAATCGGACAGCGAAAGGCTTTGATCTCCGCTCTCAACTTCACAGCTGTACCTGACCTTGCAGTGAACCTCCTCTGTCAGGTAAAACATCCCGAACCCTCTGTTCGCTTGCACAGGCGCTTATTTGTTCCTACAAATCGGTTCTATGGCCACGAAATGGCCGTCTTTGGATGATTTGATTTGGCGACTTACCAGTTGGTCATAGCTTTCGCTCTTGCCTTGCACGCACGTCCTCAAGATGTTGAAACGGTAGAGAATTGCTGTAGGGAAAGTTTCATGCAAATACCGGAAACCCCAAAGAGATGCATGCACAACTGATTTCTTGCTTTGCCAGGGCTCCAGATTCTTGTTGACCAAACTGTAGAGAAGGTGATGTCAGAGAGATGAGCATCCGGCCGTTTGAGGGTCAGTGTGAAGTTGAAAAGCCCAGCCTAAGCATGGCAGTGCATGTGAAATAGTTGAGGGACTGTTTTGGTGAATCACCCTCCCAATACAATTCCCAGGGTACTGCTCAAACCCAGGAAGAGGAAGTTCGTGGAAAAAACAGGGATTTTCTTTTGGGGGTCGGGGGTTAGTGGGGTGTGATGAGCAGGGTAATAGTACATTGATAACTTGACAAGACTTGGACTTAGGATCCAGACAGCCACACAGCTTTCTCTGAGATGTATTTAATGTCATAACAGTGCAGGAACGCCTGGGACATGTAGATATGCTGATAAACTGAGGTACTGCAGGAGAGGAGCGAATTGAAGCATTTTGGATCCTGCGGTGGCCCACAAACACAAAAGCTAAGCCTCCATCAAAGTCAAGTAGGGCATTCTGAAGCCTCCCAGATCCCAGGGGTGTGATGGTGGTGTAGGAGATGCACCCAGAGAGGAACAGCAGCATCAGCTGAGATTTCCTGCAGCAACTGGTGGATTAGCAAGAGGATGCTAATGTAGAATGGTTTTCAGTGCTTTCTGGATTATGAGATCCTGAGGGAGAACAGGAGTGTGCGTGCGAAAGTGGATCTGGTTCCTAAAGCTTAAAATCTTTACTGCCTCTGGTGGTGATCTTTAAAATTCATCAATGGAAGCTGTCATCTTGCACAACGCACTACGTATGTGCGAAGGCTTATACTCCCATATTTTTGCATACAACGAGGCTTCTTTGCTCATGAACAGTCAAAAGTGTATGCTTCTCTCCCAGACGGTATTAGAGGCTCAGAAAACACTACAAACAGTCCACCTTAAGCTACAAATGACTGGTCCACAATCATGGTCCACCCGCATGGATGTGGTACTACCAATGGAGGAACTTGTCCTTGTGCTACTCAAAGCTGAGAAGACAGTCTTCAAAGACTGTTCTGCTGGTAAAAAATGGATGGAATCGGCTGTCAGGCAAGGTGGAGACTTGAAGGAAACTTTTGGTGAAATTCTATATGACCTACAATGGTTATGTAGCATCATCCGCAAGCAGGTGGGACAAGACAGCCAGGTTCTTGAACTCGCAGATTGTGACAGGACACTGTGTGAAACTGAGATCGACAGTCTGTTGACAGCTGCAAAGAAGGATCAGGAGGATCTTAAGCATCTTCTGAGGAACCCACAGGGTGACCATTTCTGCTCGAACTGGGGTTGTCCCACAGAGCCTACATGTATGCGATCTCTGGCAACACAACTGCTTAAGAACCTGAAGTTCCAATATGAGTTCCAAGCTTGGCCTCCAACAGGAAAGAAGAAGTACCGTGAATGGCTTTATAAATCCACAGTTGACAATTTGAGTGCATGGCCATCTGTTCTGTCAGTCAACATCCACAATCTAAAAGCAGGTAGATTGTTAGGCCAAGGTGCCAATGGGATTGTACGTGAAGCAGAATGGCTTACAGAGCGATATGCAATGAAGATCTCCAGATATGGACATCAAGAGATTTTGAAGCATGAGATTGCAGCTCTTTCAGGTCTGCACCACCCTCACATCATGCACCTTGTTTGCTGTGCTGATGAAGGAGAACAGTGCGCATACATCATGGAGCTTATGGATATGACACTCTCCAAAATGTTGGAAAACAGCCAGCTCTCCCTTGTGAGATGTGTGGATGTAATGCTTCAAATAGCAGAAGGGATCAATTACCTTCATAGCATGGACCTGGTGCATCGTGATCTCAAACCAGACAATATTCTTGTCAAGCGTGATCTTCTAAGCTCTGAACTTGGAATGAGAGATGTCTGGGGAGGGGGGCCCTTGTGGATTGTGAAAGTCTCTGACTTTGGCACCACGAAACTGAAAATGGAGAGTACTGCATATGCAAACCAGACACTGCCCATAGGCACGACCATGTTTATGGCACCTGAGGCATATGAACTGGAAGATGGTGATATGCAACCTGAGAGATTCCACCCCAAGAAAACAGATGTTTACAGTTTTGGACTTATTTGCTTCTGTGTGCTGATTGGTAAGCCTACTCCCTTTCCACCTACAGAATTGAGGAACCCTTCTGTGAGCGCATTCAAAGGTAGGGTGCGAAACGGGAAGAGACCACAGCTACCACCAAACTGCCCAAATTACTTGTCTGGTCTTATCCAACAATGTTGGGATGGGAATGCTGTGAATCGACCTGACTTCCAGACCATTTGCACAGAGCTGAGGTACATCAAAGGACGCCTTCTTACAGGTATGGTATTTCGCCACTGCATATTGAACATTGAAGTGAATCCAGTATTAGTGGCTAATGTTACCTGCACTATGATGGCATGCATGTAGTGAGGAGTATTGGGACTTGTTGTGAGACTAGTCCTACGTCTTATCCCTGCATGTTGAGTTACATTTTGCAGAATAATTAGCTGAGATTTACCCTAGACATGTAGTGTTCTGTTAATTGGTGAGTGATTTTCCCTTCCCATTTCAAACAACATTTTGGAACCCATCTCCTCATCCTCCAAAATGTCCAGAGATGGACTTGAACATAAAAGTGTCCCACAGCTCCCAAAATTCGTGAAGGAACAGGTCGAGAAACATCATGAATGTCAGTTTATTGGGAACTCTGGGAATCACAATAGATGTTGATGCTAGATGCATGGGAACACGTTAGATAGCCTCCATATTACCTTAGACTTCTGGAAAGGGAAGACTGCTGTCTAAAGTCTTTCTAAAAACAAACCCAAGGATTGATTAACAAAGAAAGATGATTCTGTTTGGCATTTCCACCATTGGAAAGTTCAAATGAGTCTTTGAAGGACTTCATAATTCTGAATCCTCAAAAGAACATGCTCTTAAAGCTTTCAGTGAGGTTTGTCTCTTCTCTTCCTCTTTTCTTGTTTTGTTCCTTTTGAGAATTTCTCCTTTTCTTGGTTTCGTTTCTTTTGTCCATCTATTTTTATGTTTTGTTTAGCAGCCAGTATGATAACTGAATCCTCCTGTTGCTGGCTGTCTCGTGATAGAAAGTCAATATGTTGGGTAATGTCTGACATTACCACCACCCCTCCTGCGAGCTGATTATGTCAGTGGGGATGTTGTGGTTGCTGGTCACTACCATACATGTTGATGTAATGATCATGGACCATATGTCAGACTGTTACTATTGAAGAGACCACTCTTTTTCTTTGAATATTGCTGTCTTGTTCCATATTTGCTGATATTGTTGCACTTGAATCTCTCCAACCTCAAGGCCTGGACAACAGTCTCACTCTCCAATCAGCTAGTGCCAGGTTCCCTCCAAATCTGATTGCCGACTGCATTGAGGTAAAAGAAGCTTCTGTACATAATACTTTGATTGAAATACAACCTTTAAATAGTGTGGAATGACTGTGGCAGAACATGGAATAATTGATGAGTCATATTTGATTACAGAGTCATGAAATTGTTGTTTCATGACTCTATAGTGAAATAGGGCTGTTCACTTAATGCCATTTTTTTGTGTAATGAATTGAGTTTGGACGTGTAAATATGGACATGATAAAATGATCTTCAAAAGGGCCGATGAAGGAAATGCTCAAGAAGCTCTTGATAATTTTGTAGGTTCTTGAGCTGTCTTTGAGTCTGGGATTTGTTGGCGATTTTGGTTTAGTATGGTATATATGATGGGGATGATGAACATGGGCTTGTAATCTACTTTCAATGCATTGGGTGTGCTATGTTCACGTGTACAAGCAGGGACGCATAACAGAAGAAATTATGTTGGCCAACTTCTTCAACTCCTTCTGCGACTCCGATGATGACTCCTATGTGTGAACAACGAAAGGGACCTCGTCCTTGTTGGGGACCATCCTTGGGAGTACGTTACTTTACTCTTGTGAAAAAATAGTAGTTATTGTTCTTCTCCTTTTGGCTTCATCATCCTTCCTTGAGACAACACTATTGCTGGAAGTTTTTCCAAAGATCTGACTTTAGATTGGATAGATTCATTTATGGAGGGTTTTTTTTTTTGGCAAAAAGCCTAGAGGTTGACTTTTTTCTCTTGGGGTGTTTTGCAGGGTATTTTTGACCACAGTATGGGCAATCCACATCCTATTACCAGCTGAAGTCTCCCGGTATATGCATGTGACAATAACAGAGGAGTCTAGCGAATTTGGAAGTTGGCATCCAAACTTCCCACAATTTTAGATGTTGTGTTTGGTTGCCTAAGAGCGACTGCAGCAGCATCTTATATATAATTACAACAGTGGTGTCTGTCTGTGCGTCTGACGACGGTTCCGCGTTTTAATTGACTGGCGGAACCAGCCCGGACAGTCGGATTCCGAGACCGGAAACCGG
>Ga0116227_10004922_pt1 | contig 28640 bp, 21 predicted proteins | sample S1TSphgellanicum_FD_89693 | JGI IMG/M metagenome (GOLD analysis project Ga0116227, IMG submission 89693) | Host-associated microbial communities from peat moss isolated from Minnesota, USA - S1T2_Fb - Sphagnum magellanicum MG | ecosystem: Host-associated > Plants > Peat moss > Unclassified...
AAAAATTCCTTGGTCACTGCCATGGCTCCCTCCAAGACTGATGTTGGCAACCCATGATTCACTACCTACCAACCCGCATATTCAAGTAGTCAGATATCATGACAATTCCAAGAGCAGATACACTTCGATAATTCTACAATCTTCTCTTACATCAAGGTCTGGCGAAGCAAATTATGCCATTTTCTCGAACACATTATATGACTTAATTGTCTGGTGATGATCCTAGACTTGCAATAGTGACCAAAACATGTCTGTTGAACATAATTTTTTAAAAATTGATAATCTCCCACCCCAAATTGGTATCATGGAATGGGTCTCACCCTTGTGCATTATGTTGAGTGCAATCACTAGCTAATCGTTAAATGCTCACCTGGCACCTAACCCAACATAATGGGCAGGGGCTCGACTATTCCATAGGAAAAAAAAGCTTATATAATTCAAAAAAAGATTGAATTTGTTGTACTAGTGTCATTGAGGTAAGTTTGAGATATAAGAAATCACAATAGGATGGGCTAGTGTTGCATGTCAAAAGTTACCTGAAACACACCCCAACAAGCTGCAGCTTCAACCAAAGCAGCTGTGGTTGCATCTTGTTTGTGATCAAGGCTCAACAAATCTATGAGGGGGATGTCATTACAATACTCCCAACGTGGAAGGAATGTCGACTGCACCGTCAACAGCAGAGGAAATTTGGCCACCTCTTCATGGCCGTGAGAAGCTGAACGAGCTGCAATGGCCTTCATTTCCTTGGATGCACCCTCAACATCCTTCTCATTCCGTATCAATACTGAGTTAAGAAATTCTTCTGCTTCCTTCCCCGTGACTGGGAAAAAAACCACCATTTTTGCTAGAATGTAGTGGGATGTTTGTGTATACTATGCATGTACTATGAAGCTGTAAGGATTCTACCAAATTGCAAACGGTTATGTATCTGCTGTTCAAGCTAGAATGGCGACAACATATGAAAAGTATGAATAGAATGGATACATATATATATTGATTCTTCTTATTAGGTGTGGCAGAGGCAATTTTTTGTTGGGTAGCCCAGATATCTTACAAAACTCCCATGGACGTCAGACCTGCATAAGAATATAATCCTCATGGGCGGTGTGTTTTTCATGAGGAAGGAGTCTCAGAAATTGACCCACCTGGTTCATTCATAAGTAAAGTACATGGGGAAGTTCCTAATGTGTTTGGAGGGTACCTAATATAGGTCTCGCTCTTAAGCAGTAGGTGTAAGGACACTCCCCCTACCGAGCCCTCCTGATCTATGTATCAGGATTTTTATTTCATTATTTCATTTTTTTAAGTCAATTTTTTCTCATTAGAAAAATTAGTTGAATTCACCAGAGGTGAAAAAAAAGAATTGCACTTTTTCTATATATTTTGTCAAAAAATAGCAAAATTTCCCCAGGGAAAAAAAACACTGCTATGTATGTTTCTGTTCCTGATAAGGTTCACCTTATGCTATATGATTGGTAAAGCCCATGGACAGGGGACATTCATAAAATGCAGGGCTGGACTCAGCTATCACCTCATCTTTTGGCCCCTTCCCACACTAGTGCTTTACCTTACACATACATAATTGGGCCTGCTATGGCTTATACATAAGAACCCTAAGTAGTGCGAAGTTTTGTATGAGACCCTAGGGACTTTTGCCTAAGACTGTTTGACATCAGGGGTACCACCCTCCCGCCTTGCATGAACCAGCACCCACACTGGTATCATGGTAAATTCCCTAAATTTCATCTAAATGGCTTCTAAGTATTATAAAGTCCCATGCATACACTAAATTCGGGTCTCTGAGTCCAAATCTAATATTTCTCAGGCTTAATTTGGCAGTGAAGAGACCTCGCCAAAGGTCCCAGTTTGGGTGCTAGTTCATCCTGGCTGCAGGTGGATTGCACTGGAGGAAATCTCTTGAGAAAAAGACTTCCCCAGCAGCCTATTTTTTTACTGGTAAAATCTCACCAAGAAATGAAATCAAAAATCAAAAATTTGAATATGAACTGATGATTTTTGAGGGTTTCAAGTTTCAATCTCCAGAATTGAAATAATAATAACAGTAATAATCATTGATTAGAGTTCCATTTCTGGCTTTCAATTAGTAGCAAAAAATATAGAAGGATGAACAAAGACTTGTATTTCATATGGTTTATGACCAGATTTGACTAAATCTTATAATGGATGATCACCACTTTTGCTACATCTATTATCTTTCTACGGATGATTGCCACTTTGGCTGCATCACGAAGTTCCTAATGTACTTAAACACTAGGTTCCCCAGCTGGTTTCCTAGAAGTACTACTTCATTCTCAAGAGCACACTGGCATGCTTATGCAAGGTGTGACATCACTTGGTAATGGGAGTTTGTGAGAGTCCTTCATATTGGGTAGATCTGAAGGGAAGGGCAAAGCATCAGTTTCAAGGGATATGTGGAATTTTCCTGCAAATGCCATATTTTGGGTCTGTGCTCTGAAATTCCAGATTTCAGGTTCCGTTACCTTCCAAGGACACTATAGAGATATGCTTAAAAGTGGCACCCAATCCTTTGCCCTCTCTCCTCCTCACTTGGGATTTCACCCTCACTTTGTAGGTATCCTTAAAAGTTCCACAAACTAGGACCCAACCTCACAAGAACTGTCTATTTTTTAACTGCACTTACATAGAGTAGACACCTTACCTTGGTTACTAGTGTGGCCCACAACCTACCTACATAGGGACCCATATATTTAGGTTACCTACCTACACACTTGCATAGTTTACATACCCACCTAGGTTACCTACCTACTTGGACCATCAACCGATTTACATAGGCTATATAGATTACCTAGTTATTTACCTAGGCTAGTTAAACTACTTACACACCTACCTATTCACCTATGGTACTTATCTTTTTTTTTTACTTACGTTTAGGAAAGTAATGGGGCCATTACATCAATGAGGCCTTATAACTTTTGACACAATTTGGATATCCCATGGGATCAAGGGCATTTTGGGAGCAAATTCTCCAAAATGAGACCGGTGGGCATCCAATGAGGGAAATTTCAGCAAGGTCTCCAAGAGATCATTATATTCCTTAAACCCACTTTTCTTAAAGTTCCTCTTTCATTCATTATTTATAGTTAAGCAAAGTCCCTCTCTAGATCATTATTTATCGTTGAACAATGTCCTTCTCTTGAACATTAGCGAATTTACCTATTCTTCTAGCAACTTTGATTTTTCTAGCACATGAAATTCTTATGCAAACTATATACAAGGCATTGGCAATAGGATTACCCCTAGGGGTGAGAAAAAAACCTATGTGACTAATGAGATTGTTAGAATGGGAGTGTTGAATTGTTTTTAGAAGAACTCTCTTTAGTAAAATGGCATTTAAATGTTGAAATAGCCTCATGAGCTTGCACATAGGTCTAAAAAGGAAACAAATTGTTGCCTTGAATTATTTTAAAGAATTGTTTTAATGAACTAGTACTTAAGTGTTGCATGTGTTGATAGAAAAAAAAAAAAGGAGATCCAACATGACTAGTTGTGGGTGAAAATGGGTGAGACTTTTGGACAAGTCTCAATTTTTGGAGGATGTGGAGACTAGGTCAAGCAAGTAGAAACTAAATCATGAGATTGATTTAATGATTGTGAGGATGATGAGCTTGCAATTAATTCACGAATAGAATATGACAACTTGGTGATCAAGGAGATCACCTCAATGATTGGGACGCTACAATGTTTATTGATCCCATTCTTAGACTCGTGGTTTATCTATTGCCCAAATATGATCTTAAGGTTTCCATTGAACAGATCATAACTTATACATGTAAATTCCTTAACGGACTTTGTATATGATTATTGTCAAAGACAAAGAACAATGATGTTGATTGTTGACAATCTTAAAAAATTTGGACATACAAGCTTAACAAATTTAGTTCAATGATTCCATTATTAGAAGGTGTGGTAAAAACAATTGTGTGTTTGTGTCAAATATAGGTAGTGAAGGTGGATGTGAACCTAGAGATGAACTTGTGTTCTATCCTTTAGATTGACACTAATGGATGTCTTGTTGATAAAATAAACCACCTTAAATTCCCCAAGAACCCATGATAAAGCCACTACAATAAATCTATAATATCACTGATGTAAATTCATTAAAAAAACTATTGCAAGCCAATTATAATACCACTAAGGTATACCACTCCCAAACCACTAACAAACATATGTACAAACCATTATCATAAACCACCAAAAACCCACCACAATTAAATTACAACTCCACTAGAACATGCTACTACCAAACCACCACAAGAAACAACCATAATCCCACTATGATACAACTAAAACACAACTCAATTAAACCACCCCCATGTTCCTTTGTTTCTATTGAGTTGGGAAGCATCGATGCCCGATGTCATGTTGGAATTTTTGAACACATTCGTGATCAAAGGCAAAGATATTTACTTTGGGCATACGGATAAGGGTTATGTCATTAGCAAACAATTGATTGTAGATGTCTTTGGAGTATGTGAAGAAGGGTATGTAGAAGACTCGAAAGGGCATGTCAATAAGTCATTATCATTGCAGGCATTACATAGTTGTAGAATTGCACTTAAAAATTCTGCGTCTGCCATACTTTGTCAGATATCTGATAATCATATCTGTGATTTCTGAGAGAGAGAAGATGATGTATTTTAGCAACAAGAATGTCATTACATTGATCAGTTCATAAAAGGGACATAAGATAAATTGGGCACAAATTATATATAATAGTTTGTGTAATGAGCAAAATCGGTGGTATATGTATGTTAAGGAGAACAAGGGGGATAAGAAGGATACATGTTAGTATGTGTTGATACTAGCAAAAATCTTTCAATATTTGTTTGTCCACCAAAAGGAGAATCCATAGAAACCACCAGCCAAGGTGAAGAGAACTAGGAGGAGATGCAAACAACACTAAAAAATAAAAAGAAAGTAGAATTTCTGAAAATTGATTTTAGGAAGAAGAATAAAGCTAAGGAAGGTGGAGCCTCAGGCTTAGGAGTTAAAAGGGAATAAAATAGCAGAAAAGCAAGGGCATAGAAAGTGATGAGGGGTAGAATGGCACCATTTGTAATGCTAACAATGGTATAAGTAGCCAAACAAACTATAAAGGTACCACAGATGACATTTCCATAAGAGAGATAATTGAATGAAAGAGGCAAAAAATTAAAAAGGAACATGACACAAGGTCTCCAGAGGGTGAGAAACATCTACACTTAAAAGGGGACATATATGAAGATTGGATGGACACCATTGGAAGTCCACAACATTTCTAGCATTTTCAACATCATTTGCAATAGCAACAACAACAAACACAAGAAGGTATACAAGCTACTAGACTGTAGATAGAGAGAGGAAGCACAACCTTCTTTTATAGTGTTCATACCATTAGAACTATAGGTACCAATTAATAGACCAAGATTTACAAAGGGACAACCATTTGAATTTTGTCTAGGGAACAAATTGGTGCAGGAGATGGGATCATTTGTAGAAGGATCCAAAAATCTTATGACATAGACAAGTACACCAAAGTCTATGGAAAAGTTAGCTGCAAAAATGATGCAAGCAAATAAGGAAGTTGAATTATTTCAGACCATGGCAATTATGAGTTTGAATATGGGGAATTTGAATTTGGAGGTGAGCAATATGAAAAACAAATTAGCTACAAAGGAGAAGGCAGTATTATAGGTGGAATTGGTTAAAGAGAAAGACTTCCAAAAGGAATATAAACATAACATAAAAATCTGGAAGAAGAACATGGCAGAAAATGAGTGGAAGATTAAAGTGTTCATACATAAACTATAGGATGAAAATAAGGAGCTTAAGGTTAGCAGAACACGGATGAAATCGTAGGCTCAAGAGTTACAAGAATTAAAGCAGAGGGATGAAATCTAGGAAACCATAGAAAAAAACGATCATAAACATTGTTGCTCTATAAGTAACAATAAAAGGCTTTGGGAAGTCAGGTGGAAGCACTAACTTAAGAAAAGAAGGAAAAGGAAAATGTTTTGATAGATTTGGAAGTGGTGAATCTGAAGAATGCATCTCTGCTGAATTCTGAAGACTTTAAAAGGAAGATAGCAAAGGCAAATAAGGAGAAGTTGGTGAAGGAAAATAAAGAGTATTAGAGGAATATGCAACAACTGCAAGCATAATTGGAGGTTGCAGAATAGTAGAGGAATAGTTTAAACGTAACTGATGTCAAGAAAAGGTTGGAGGATTATGAACAGATGTTGTAATATTATATTTTGATGAGGACAAACAACAAGATGAAAGATTATGAGGTAGAATTTGAGGAATGGTGGGAGGTTGTAAAGGAGTATTATACAAAGGAGTTGGAGAAGAATCTAGCTCATCATAAAACTAATGAAAGAATTATGAGGTACAAGTTGGAAATTTATCAAAAGAATTTTCTAGATTTTGTCTACGGCAATCTAGCAAGTATAGAGGCATCAGACAAGGATGAAGAGGTTAAAGCAGGGCCCAATGGAATAGTTTGAAAGCATGAAGTTTGGACTAAAAAACCATAAAACCTTAAAGAATAAACAACTTAAGAAGAGGAAATATAGACAAAGATACCACAAGACCTCAAAAGAGGGGGCCGGGAAAATAAAGAATCACAGATAACTCAAAAACAAGAACATGTGGAGACTATTCCAACAATAGAATAAAAAGTATCCAAGATATTGCCCCTATAAATAGAACTACATACAAAGTTAATGGAGAAGGAGGTCAGAATTGTAGAGCCATAGGTGGGTACAAAACCATTAGTTGTTAAACGAATCAAAACTACAAAGATTGTAATGGAAAAGATAGATGATTAGAAGGTTACAAAATGCTTTCATTTCATTTTCTATCATTTCAATGTAAGGATTTTAGGGAGGGAATCCAAAGTACAAAGGGGGTAATGTTAAGGGGGTAGGATGACTACATGGTTTGGATGAACTAAGCATTTAGGACAAAGACTACTCATGGAACATTGTTTGTTTGAATTTTGAATTTTTGTTGGTTTTGAATCATGATGATGTGACTTGGGATTGCTCAAGAGGGGAGATTTGGGGAAAAGGATTTAATTCTTAAACACACAATTTTGGGGAAGTAAGAATGGTTGTAAATATTTTGTAGTAGAAAACCATAGATTTTGTTTTTTGATATACCACATATTTTATTTTGCTATTTTGATTTCATTCCCATAAAACGTGGAATCTCATTGTACTTTTAATGGAATTTTTAGTAAAACATAAAAGTACAAACTTCTACAATGATTTCCATATTCATATTGTTGTGTGAATTTTCCATAATATCAAAAATGTAATGTAATGAATTATAATCTCGACTCTGGATTTTTTTTCTACATTGTATTTTGAAGTGCAGATTTTAGTTATATGAAATAACCATGAATCTGGTGTTTTAATGAATTGCAAAGTCAAGTGTGTTTAAAATCAGGGTAGAAATTGTGAATGTGTGCATATTGTAATGCAAATTTTTTGTTACAGTAGTGTGGAATAATTCTGTAGGAATTAAATTTCACTTTTACCAAGGGTGATGTCATTTTTTCCCTCAATTTTTTGGCAAATGTTTTTGAAAAATTCCCCAAATTAGGGGGCCTAAATCTGGCAAATTGAACTTCTTTTCCCTACTTATATAAATAATTTTTTGAAGAATTCCCAATAGACCTTATGAAAGGGTGGTAGCTCAATTTGAAATTTTGTAACAATTTTACAAAATTAAAAAATTCCTTCAAATAAAGGGGAAAAAATAAAATAAAAATTAGCCCAATCTACCCTTTCTTCTCTCCCTTAACTTTTTCACATATAACTTTAACCCATACCCATTTCACCAACCCTATTTTTAAAAACAAGAAAATATACACACCTAAATTTGTAACCTTAATATGCACAAAGACCTTTATATTTGTTCAAGATGTATTCTCAAAATGCCTTTGACCCAATATTAACGGGTTTTTCTATTCCCATTAAAATTATTCAACTTTTGATTTTTTCTAACAATAGATTCTTAAAACAACAATATGTACATTTAAACTACCAAAACTAAAACTAATTATGATTTCTAACTAACTTGTACATTAGTTACTCAAAACTTCAAGAAAGTTGGCTGAAAAAAAAATGTTTCATATTCCCAAGTGAAAATTAAAACACAAAATCAAAATGAAATCAAAAAGTATTTAAAAACAATTCTGTCCTCCTAGTCTTATAATAGCTAATTAAAAAATGAAAAAATCATAACTGATTATTAAAATAATCATTAGCCAGTACTTAAACTGATAGGCCAAATTTTCAAAAAATTACACCCTATTTTACTATTTATTATGCCACTTGTTTTGCACACTATCGATTAACTAACCTGTCAACATATCTACTAACCTAGTATAATATTACCTATCATGTTCAATAATTGGTTAGGTTAATGCCACATGTTAAGTTAAATAACAAGTTAGATCACTTGTCAACTTGCCTAAATCTTTAACCTATCAGGTCACCTATTGCTAATTCTAGGTAACACCCAATAAACTTGGGACTCACGCATCTATTTGATTCATATGACAATAAATACCTCCACGTTAATATAATCTACTAAACAAATCTAAAATTATTAAATCACACATTTACCAAATTAGTGTGCTTGAAAAAGTTTTTAATATGTAAAATTTGACATGATCCTAATGAGCACATCTTCATTTTGAATATGAAGTTCATCATAAAGAATCTTGGAATAGTTACAATATAATTGGTTCCCTTATTCAAATTTGAATGTAACCAATGAGGATCTGGACATGTATTCATGGCCCAACCTTCTAATCCACCTTGTTTTGGGGGGATTAGGGGGAGGGGGCGGAGTCCCTTACTTTGAAATACTAACACATATTGAAAATCTTACACTTTACAATTGGGCCAGGGACAATGTGCATGCACTTCTATGGGACACCTTTATGTGGGTGTGGCTTATGTCTCCAAACCACCTTACTAATTTGGTTGCAATTCAACCCTAGCCCTTACTAGAGTATAACAAATTTCCAATGCCATAAGAACATCCCCAACAATGTTAGGTATGTAACATTCTACCTTGACTCATGTTCAACAAATTTTGTCAAAATAATTAATTTCATGGGGAAATATGGTCCAACAACCCCATTATGAATATATTAGAATTTCAACATTAATCTTTAAGTATGCTAGTCCTTTAGAAAGTTTCAAAATTATCTTGTTTTTGAACTAAGTTTTATTTTCTAGGATTTTGGCACATTGCTCATTATAGTTTTATTTTTCTTACAAAATTTATGGCTAGCCTTTTTCATAATTAATTATTGTCAAACATGAGTCATAGGTAAAGTACTATAAAAATGTTTTTTATGTCAAGGTTTTATTTTATTTTATTTTTGCAACCCCACCTATAGGACTCAAATTAGAACTACAAATAGGTAAGGGACTACTAATATCAAAACACATGGACTAGTCATTATGATTGAGGAATTAGAAACAATGAATAGCAATTAAATCATATTTACTGCAATCTTTTTTTAAGGTGCACACCTTGGTTGTGCCATTTACCAACCACTACAACCATTGCACTAAGAGTTCAACTTCCAAAGCCTAACTTAAGTTTTAGGGTTTACCTTGTGTTCCCCAATAAAATTGTGGGAAGGGGGATCCTCCAAAGAAAACCTCATGAACTAAAAGACCAAAGAAATGATTAAACCCATGACATTAATCTTTTAGGAAAATAAAAAGACCCATCATGTGAAAAAAACAAAGATTATTATAAAATTACTTAAACACATTAATAGTATAAAAACATTATGTGTAGTGGTTTTAATCTAATTTCCACCTATCAATCATCAAAAAGATAATTTTAACTTGGCTTTTAGGTGAATTTATGCCATAAAAAGAGGATGCCTCTATGTGAAATGACATTTCAGAAATCTTGAATTGACGACACAAACTTATCTACCCATCTTGTGTGCAAATATAACACAATTATTCATCAAATCCAAATGGGATTACACAAATTGGGTGAAACTTTTTTTTTTTTTTTTTTTGGAGATGCAATAATGGCTAAAATTTGATACAAATTCCCCTATCCTCCAAATGTTACAACTTGATGACCTTTTCCATACATCAACTACCAAACAATTCATGCAAATATTTGGTGGGTGTTTATTCATGAGTTGGTTAGGTAGACCTTGGGTTTTTTTTTCCTCCTCGAAGGCAAAATATTCAAAGATGAAAAAACTGCGTGAATTTTATTACAACCTTTAAATATTAAATGTAATTTGACTAAGGTATAAATGTGTTTAATTCTAACACCAATAGTCATATGCAACATGGAAGTATTTTTAGGACTAAACTCTCAAAAAATCCAAAACTTTTGTAGGCACCTTGAATGTGGGGTGCATTTTGTTTGAAAAATCAATATCAATTAAGACATCCAATCAACCTTAGATGTGATTTTGAATTTTCCTAAAGCCATCCATGTAATTCCCATTATTTACATTTTTAATAATTTGCTAAATTTATTTTAAAAAGTAAACACATCAAATAATATTTTTTTATTATGGAAGTTGTAATTGTCAGAATATGCTAGTGTTGTATGGTTACCGGGTTATTTAGGGTCAGGTCTGGTTTCAAGTAACTAGAATTTAACCATAATCGAGTCACACGTCTGGAACTAGTCAAGAAGTGGAACTAGGTGGGGAACTGATCTTCCAGTTTCATTTTCATGACAAAATCAAAAGCAAAACCTGAGCCGATTCCTAAATGCCCACAATAACTAGAATTGACCTTTAAGTCTTTTTAAAAAATTGGTTTCAATTTTAATTTAAGGTTAGCATAGAATTTTGGGGTGTTTTGGGGCCAAATTTGGGTCAACTTGGGGTTTTTTTTAAAGGTTCAATTAAGGAAAATTTGGGGACTAATGAATCCTAGTTGTGTTTAATTTTGCCTTCCTAAGGCTTTGTAACAATCATTTTTTTTTTCTTTTCAAAAAAAATATGGCATTTGAAAGATTTGATATTTAAGAATTTGATTGGGCAAGAACCAAAACCAGGATTATCGGGCCCTAAACTACTTGGGAATTGAAAACTAGGTGAATTGTAACCCAAAAAAGATATGGAACCCAAATTAGCCTTTAGCAAAAAATATTTAGAACTAAAATCGAGCCCCCATATTTTGAAAACCTAAGAACCAGAACCAAAATTGGAACCAACCTTGTAAAATCTATTGGAATGTTTTGGGCTACCATTAAGACCACAAAGTCTAAATGTGGCAAAATCAATTTCTTTGTCTAACAATTTTTGTGAAAAATTTCCAAAAAGGCCTTTTGAGAGGTTCACAACACATTTTCAAATTTTGCAATGGTGCAAAATTTTGCACCATAAAAAAATGCTAATGGGGACTTATTCTTTTAGCAAAATGGCAAATTTTTGCCACAAAATAAATCACATAGTTGAACCATGTATAAAATTTTAACAATTAAAAAAACATTGGAAAAAATTGTTTCTTAAAAATCTCCAAAGAAAAACTTTTGACACCTTTTAATTTTATTACAACATTTTTGTTATAGGGTAGACAAGTCAGTGATCGAACATTTAAGTATTTAGGGCAAACAAGATTCAAGGGAAGGCTTTGTTTTTTTGGTGTTGAAACAAAAGTTGAACCCTCTTCTTGGCACATTTGAAGCACAAAAAATCGTTAAAACGGATTAGAAATGAGAAAGTTAAGGCCCCCCAAAGTAGTGGGGGTCAAGAACTCAAAAAATAAGACCATTGAACCCTACAAAACTTGGTTTTCCAACACCCAAAAATTCCTTGTTTGTCATTCTATTGTTATTAAAGTTGAAAGATGACTTGTAAAACTTAAGGTTGCATTCCTACAACACTTCAAAATATTTAAAATGAACAAGAAATGAGAAAGTTATGAGCTTTCAAAGTAAGAAATGGTCCAAAGAAAAAAAAAGAAGAAAAAAAACATGTTTTATAAATTGGAAAGTTTATTTTTATTTTTGTTATTTTTTCATTATTCCTCTTCCTTTGCACTTCCACTAGTAAAAATCCTATTGTTTGCAACCATTCCCTATGTGATTAAATGTTCCCTATGACTATGAATGGTTGCCTATGTGACTATTTTCAAATTTGGATGAATTTTGGTCTTCCTTTCAACTAGGTTGTGATTATAACCTATTTCATCTTTTCAATAGGTTGATTTTTCATGATGTCTTTCTATTTTTTAAACATCATATATATGTTTAATTGCACATGTAACCAAAATAGTCACATTATAGTTGCATAAAATACATATGCTACCTAGTAGTTACACATATAGATCATTTAATAATACATACATAGTTATATGTATATACATACATACTAAATACCTACCTAGCTACCTATCTACTTATAATTTACCTACCTACCTAGCTATTTATTAAATACCTACATGCATACCTACATACCCATTGGCTACCTAATAGGCTATTTAATTATAAATAATTATTTACAAGCTAACTAAATAGGTACTTAAACTAAATATTATCTAAATAGGTACCTAAAACTTATGCTACCTAGTAAGTAGGGTATGTAATAGTATGTGCTAAGGAATAGTTGCAACTAAGGTACAATTAAAATTTTATCCCATATTGTTCATCTTCCCTTTCAAGTTTATAAACTATATAAGTAGGTTGGTTTGGTGTAGTAAACACATTCAATTTTTTCAATTGTCATATGGGAAGAACTAATCACATAGGCTCCACCTAGAAGGCTAAACTTAAAATAAAATAGGATTTTGTTATAAAAGTTTTAAACCTTAACTTAAGTACCTACTTACCTAGGCTAGACCTATGGTTAAGTGGTTCAAAATTAGCCTAAGTGCCACATGGCCTATTGTAAATGGCCTAGCCCAAAACTAGGCTAAATACCTTAGGCACCTAACTAAATTAGGTGGCCTAACTTAGGCTTAGCCTAGTGCCACATGGCTTATCATACGTGGTCCAACCCTAAATTAACCCTAAATGATTATAGGGCAATTTTAAGTTGCCACATGGGACAATCTTAAGCCACCATGTGGCACAATCTAGTTGCTTTAATCCAATGGTTGGTAAAAAAAAATTGTTTAGCAAAATATTTTGAAAAATCCAAATGATGTCACATGTCACATTTTTAGGCTACCACGTGTGAATATATTAGTGTGCATTATAGTTGCAAATGTAGTTGTAGGAATTCATCCTTGGATACATGTATAAAATTGCCATACTTATATTCTATGAAAAAATATTTCATTCATTGTTTTGTGACTAACATCATTTGCAACTTGTCATTTGCTATTAGGCTAATTTTTAGTCGCAAGTGTCATTTGTGACTAAAATTTAATCGTAAACAACACTTTTTCGACTAATGCTCAAAAATGATTTCTAAAGCTTGAGGGAGCGCTCCCATAACATTTTAAATCATTCAAAATGAAGCATAGATGATGAAGATCTAAGTAAATGTGTGGTGATAAACAAGTGTTCGGTGATGGGTGGTTCTACCCTATGTAGCCAACAAAAAGAAGGTTGTTCTTCTCCTTATCTTCTTCATTTTTCTTTTTCTTGTCTTTTGTTTAGGTCTTCTTGTCCAATCCCGTTTTTTTCATTTTCTTCCTTCCTCTTTCTTGATTTTCCTCCTATTGAGACAATAGTGTCATCATTTGTAGGGTAGGAAGACCGCCCTCCTTTTGTAGCAAGCTCCTGCACCTGCCATCGCAACAAGGAACTAGGAGTAATGGTAGGCTCAAGGGGAGGGGAATCATCTTTGATTGTTACAACAATCTTTGTTGTAAAAGAAAATTGGCCAAGGTTTGCTAAAGGTTTTTTTGTTTTTTAGTATCGATTTGCAAAACCTTAAACCCAACCAACAGATGTTTGTAGGTTAGGGGGAGGGGGATGAGCATCTTTGGCTAAAGTTGGGAGTTGTTCCAACTTTGTGTATGTCATTGCAACAAGGAGCCAACAAAGGTTTAGTGAATGGCAATTTTTTTTTTCTTCTTGCAACCTAGGGGAGGGTTGAGCTCCTCTTAATATCAATTTTTCTTTTTTCTTTTTTTGGTATTGAAGCTCAATAGTAGACTTGATTAGTGTTTTTTCTTTCATTTTTTTGAAAAAACTACAAGATCAGGAAGGGGTGGAAAAACAAATGTTGTAACCCAAGGGGAAGGTTGATTTCCTCTCAACGTCAATGTTTCTCTTTTCTTTTTTTCTTTCTTTAGTTTTGTATTAAAGCATAACAATAGATCTTGACCAATGTTTGCATCTTAAATTTTGTGAAAAATTTGTAAAGCTAGGGAGGGGGTGGAAAAACTTGTTGTAACCTAGGGAGGAAGGTTGAGTTCCTTCTGGCATTAGTGTTTTTTTTTTCTAGTTTTGTGATATTGTTGACAATCACCCACGAGGAGATTTAGCTAAGTTCGGCTATAAACCAAATATCAAAATATACCTTTTTACTTGTTTGAATAATGGGTAGAGACATGGTGATGTTTAAAAGTTTTACATAAAAAATTTGAAGATTTTAAAAGGAAGAAAACATTTTTTTATTGAATAGTGTTTTTTTGAGAAAAAAATAGCAAATGATGGAAATTTTCCATGAACAAATTGTTGTCCAATTTCACTATTTTTTTGGGGGGTTTTGGATTGCATGAGCCATTTACCAAATTTTGAAGAAGCTTTGTTATGTGCCTCGGTACATCAACTCCAAAACTTGCTTCCCCAACATTTAAGAATTTATTTTTTCAATAGGGAAAGAAGGTGTAGGAAAGAACAACCTCTACCTCTTTTTACGCCCTTTTTTGTACCTTGGGCTCATGGGGCATGTAACATAAAATGATATGAAGCTTGTTGTAGGTTGGATGTGGATATTATTTACTTTTTCATTACCATGTCTATTATGTGCTATATAGTTGACACTTTGATTGAGTCCCAATGTAAGGATCGGAAACAAAATGTAGATTTTTGTAGGTTTTGGTGGAATTTTGGGTAGATTATTGGTACACTCATGTTGGCACCAAATGATTAAATTAAGAAGACATAGTGGAACAAAATCACATCCATTCATGATGAAAGTGATGATCTTAGGCTTGTGAATGGTACTTATGACATTATTAGTTATAATTACATTCAAAAAAATTATCTTTTTTTTGGTTTGGCCAAAATTGACATTACAATTACCCACATATTGTAATTGAAGGGTTGTCTTTTGTGGTCTCCAATTTATAAATTATGTCTCGTGAATGCCAATCAATATCATGTCTATCTTATTGTTGGCATTCCAAGTAAATGCATGGAAGTTTGCATGTAAGAAACATAGAGCACTTGTGTTAATATTATTACTTATGGGTTGGGTAACAAAATACTAAGGATGGTACTTTGGATTTATTTTTCTATTTGCATAATTGTAATTGTATTGGATTCTTTTTATGCCAAGAGATAAAATGGTGTCATGTTAAATCAATCAAAATAAATAAATAAATTGGACATTATATAAATGTCATTTTGATTCATTTAAGCCTAATTATATTATGTCTAAACTAAACCTCTTTATAAAAGGAATAAAAAGGAATGGTTTAAGAAATGCAATTGATGTCAATTTTCTTTTATGGATAAATAATGTTTACATGTATGTTAGGCCATGTTCATTGCGTGCATTCAATTTTATTAAAAATCATGTGAAATATTTGAAAATGACAAAATTCAATCATTGGGGCTATAAGGAAAAGGACTTTTATTGGGGCCATTTGATTGATTTTTTATATTCACTAGGCTTAAGATTTATAACTTGAAGTGTGGATCACATGTGCAAGAAATAATCATTTCGAAAAATATGAAATTGTTTATAAATGTTTTGGGGCATTTTCCCCCTTAGTATGTACTCAAGGATTTAGGCTTTAGGGTCCAGTTGAAATTTCATGAAACTTCACTTTTAAAAACACTCTAATCTTTTTCCCCAACTACATGAATTTTCCATGTAAATTTTTTTCAACAGCTTATAGAATCATTACCTTGGTTAAGGGAATATTATCATGGGCATTAGAGCCAGACAAGGGGTTGTGAATATTCCATACCAGGGATCATGGGCATTGGAGCATGACCATTTTGTTGATCATAAAGAATTCACCAAATTTTTCCTTTGTAGTTTTAGGTCCCTTACTAGGTATTTTTTCCCCTCGACCTTATGACCTTGTAAGATGCCAGTCAACTGATCAACAAGATCTTACAATTTTGTAAGCTACTTATTTTGGAAGGGCCTTAAACCCCTATAAGTTTTAGGCCTTTCCAAAACAATAGGCCCAAAATCCCTTTTCCTTTACTATGTGGCCCTTTTTTTATTTTGGGATCTTATAATGGTAAGACCTTGGCCAATTCAATACATTTTTGTGGAATAACTAATTTATTTTGCAGATGTCATTTCAACAAATGATACATTCCTAAGTATTTCATCAAATATTGTATTCTCCTTTAAAATAATATTAATTTTGCATTTTTTCCTACATGTCTGAAAAAAATGCAGTTAATGTCAAATTTGCCCAAGTGCTACACCTCCCAGCCACAAATATCTTGAACCAAGAGAATTGAGATACATTCTAACCTCCTATAAGCAATCCATACAACACCATTCCCAATTTTAAGAGCCCATTTGGAGATATTTTGTAATTTGATGAACTTCCAGCCCATAGCCAATTGACCACCATGAATCAAATCACCTCCCATCCATGGTGGATGCAAAGGGTCCCATTAGGGTAGAACAGCCCATGAGCGATCACTTAAGGTAGGGTTTGCTCACCATTTCTGCAGGAGGCCCCATTGTTTATAGTGTCCAAAGAGTAGATGAAGCCCTCTTCTTGGTGCATCTATCGCACTAAAAATTGGCAAAAATGAACTGGAGGCGAGAACGTTACGGCCCCCGAAGTAAGGGGGGTTGTTTTTACCAAAAAAACCAGACTGAACAGCTCATAGCCTATTTCTGATCCCCTCAAAAAATCCCTAAATATTACTCTGTTGCTTTTAAAGTTAGAAGATGATTTATAAAGCTTAAGATGGCAATTTCAAAGCCATTTAAATCGCTCAATTTGAAAAAAATAATGAGAAAGTTATGTACTGATGAAGTTAGGGGGGTCAAAATGAAAAAAAAAACGTTTTGTAATTCAAAAAAACGTATTTTCTTTACTGCTCTTTTTTGGCTGCTCCTTTGGCTTTGCATTTCAAAGATGATTTGTAGAGCTTGAGAAGGAGCTCTTATAACAGTTTAAATCACTCAAAATGGAGAAAATTTGACAAGGATTTGCCAAAGTGATCAATGATACGCTAGTGATCGGTGATGGGCCACTCTACCCTACATCTAAACCCATTGGAAACCCTCTAATAAACATGATTTAATGAAGGCATTTTGGAAATTTTAACACTTAAGTTGTGATAGACATTGCACTTTGTAAAATTGAAAATTGAATTAAATTGCAAAAGTTGAGGTTTGTACCAGTGTTGGATGGTTCTCTGATTTTGTAAAGAACTGGTAGTTGCGGTTCCTTAATTAAGCATTTCAAAATTAAAAAACATGTGGTTCCAGTTCTTTGCGAAAAATCAAAATCGAACAAGAGGTTGGTCTCGATTATTTCAAATACTTCAAAGAACTTGTAATTTTCATGAAAGAGCTGGTCAACAACTGATGATTCTTTGGACTGTTCTTTGATTTTTTTAGATTTTCAGAGAACCATGGTTATATATTAGTATTGGCTTTTTTCAAGTTTGATGACTGGTGGGTAAATGTATATATCCAGGCAGATAACTGGCAGGTATCTTTTCTTAGTTTTAAGAACCACCCAGCACTGGTTATATTGCAAAATAGTTGGGTAGTGAGTTTAGGCTTGAGCCAATGGCGCCAGAAATTAAATGCTTAGTGTAGGGGAGAAAGGATGTTGAGTCAACATCTTGGGAACGCTCTAACATAGGAATTTAATGGGGCCCACAGCCTTTTCATTCGTTGTAATGTTATCTCCAAATGGGTTCCTTACAATTTTCAATTTGGACCAGTTTTTTTTATGAGAAATTATGTTTTTTAGCCAAAGTGGTGATTGTCCATAGGACGTTGTAAAGAAATCAGCAATCATCATTCGGAAGGTTTAGCCAGTTCTAGCTACAAACTATATGTGAAGTACAAATATTTGATGATTGCTCTCTATATTTGGCTTCAGACTCGAAACCAAACATACGAATTTGGTAATTTTTACTATAATTCTTCCCTCACTTGGGTGATTCAAAACCTCCAAAATCATTTCATTTTCGAAATGTTCAATTTAATTTAACTTTTTGACAAGATTTTGCCAATAAAAAAAAGGCTTATATGGACTTGAAGATGGCCATAACTATCAACCACAACTATTAGGTGTGTAACAAGGCAGACCTGCATGCAACAATGACCACATTACATAACACAAGGCCCCAGGTATTGCTGGGGCCAAGATGCTCAACCAAGGCTTTGGTGAAAGCAACTGAGCCATAAAAAATGACCAATCCATGCTGTGACCTACAACAAGTAAGGTGGGGCCATATTGATATATCTGGAGTTAATTACTCAAGTTGCAAAAGGAGCCAGACTTACTTTGTCTTGTTTACACCATGCGTGAAAATGTGTTGAAAACTACTATCACTTATTTACGGTCCATGTTGAGAGGGGCTGGGACTGTAGAACGGGAGGAGTAGAATGGCGATGGACGACGTTGGTGAGATTTCCACAGCTGATGAAAGAAGTGTCCCCAACAGGGAGGGAAGCTCCAGTGGAGCAGAGACGAACACAACATACAACAGCTACGAGGAGGCCAAGAAGTGCCCAGTGGCAGAGCTGTAAGCTCGTTTGCAAGAGATGGGGTCATTGCAAGCTGCTGAACAACTATGAGTCCACTCACCCATCAATGTAGCTCCACTCATATAGGCAGAGAAGACCATTTTGATTGTGCATTTAAAATCAATGATTCCTATTGTCCTTACGCCAAATTCCAATCTCATATATAGTAGAACAATGTAGAAATTCATAGGGAACCCTACACATGTGCTTGTGCATCCCATTTGAACACACCTTACTACTCCTGCATTGATTGCAACCATCTTCTAAAATTTCTCTCCTTTTATTTTCAACCTTATTGAACTTCTATCTTCGAAGAACACTTTTCAACTTTACGTCTTTGTTCACATTTATCCTATATTGTCCAACTCCTTTGCATGTTTTTTGGGCTTTGTCATTGTCCATATGTATATGTGCATGTCTTGATCCCTTTTGCCCCCATCTACTAAAGAGTTTTCCTGTGCTACAACCTAATGGTCATATTAGCTTCAAGTTCACACTTTTTTTTACATGTGAAAATAACTTCCTCACATCAGTTTTCCATCCTAGGGTCATAAAAGCTTGATGTAGTGGGATGTGAACTACATGCAATGCCTTTCTCTTGTATGCATAGTAGTTGTGCGTATGGCTTCATAAATTAAATTTAGTCTCCAAGATGGCACAAGGTTGTATTCATAAGTTAACATGGTTTTAATCACATGTATGATGTTCTTTGTTGATGTCGCAGTCGTAGCATAGCTTCAAAGAATTGCTAGCACACGAAATTGATAGAGGTTGATCTTTTTGACGCCCCATGAAAAACACAAAGGCAAGTTACAGTACATACTTGAAGTAGAAGGTAGCAAAAGTTATTGCAATGCAAGACAACAATGAAAAAACAATTATGGCAAACGGGGAAAGGATAGAAAAGATGATGCATGAAAGGGAGGAGGGAGGGGGTTGGGAACTGAATTCAAAAGACGTTGATGGCTTTCATATGAGCATGTATGTCACACCTCGAGGATCCACATCACACCTTTTTCAAGGAATTGAACATAAAAATCTTAGGCGAAAAAAACATGGTCACCCTCTAAGTAGGTTGCCCTTGTAAAAAATCAAAACAAATTACAGGCCTCAAAATACCGAGAATAGATTGATTGGAGTATATAGATAAGACTAAAAGATAAGCAAACATGTGTTTAGACCAATAGGAAGAAGATTATATCACCAAGATAGTTAATCATTGGTTTAGCCCAATAATTGGACTTTGCTTATTAGCCATTGTTGTTGATGAAGATCGGATTTCTTGGGTATAAAATAAGGTCATCTAGTGTATCATTTTCACTATTTCTTTTTGACACCAATTACACACACAACTTTCTAGTTTATTTCATGGTGTCATAGTGAGGTAAAAGAGATATAGAATAGTCACTAGGTGAGCTTTGTTCCCTTTTAATCTAGATTTATGGTCTTGTGCATTATGGCATTGGATGGATCCAAAGGGAATTAGAGCTTTAGATGGTGAGGATGAGATCCAATCACAAATGTTTGGAGGAGCATAGAGAGTACCATTAATACCACAATATGTTAGGATGATGGGAGTTGAAAGTACTCATATTAGCAATAATGACAAGTTAGGCAAAACCAATTATGGACCGTGGAAGTTCCAACTCAAAAACATTTTGATTCAAAAGAATGCATACCATTACATGGTCCCAAATCTAAACAAATATTTGATGGAGAACCAAGTTACCATTGCACAAGGACGATAGAGAGTAATGACGACATCAGTTAATCAGTCAAAAACGAGATCATCCCATACATACAAGATATCGATGATCCTACAAAAGCATGGGAAAATTTTCAAAGCTTGTTTGATACAAAATCTATAGCTAAAAGACCAATGCTCACAACAAGTTGCAAAACATTTGCATGGAGGAAGGGGGAAACATGAACGAATTTTTCTTCACGGTAAAGGATTTCATTATCCAATTAACAAACATTGGTGATGTCATTAACCAAGATGATGTTGTATTAACTATCTTGAATGCACTCCCATAAAGCTATGAAACATTTGTGCAAGGAATTGCTGCACAAGATGATATTCCCAACTTTGATAAGTTGGTGGGAAAGCTACTCAATGAATCCCACTGCAAAGAACTTAAAAACTCCAAGTGTTTTGACAATGAAGCCTTACTATTGAAGTTTTAGCAATTACACACTAGTAATGGAGAGAAGTTGAAAGAGTTCGGGAAAGTCAAATGAGTGGTCAAAGAAATTAACCAACGTCAACTAAGGAGGTGCTCCAACTGTGGAGAATATGGCCATTGGGCTAAAGACTGCAATGAACCCCCTAAGAAGATAGACAAGGTCAAGGGAATGGAAATCAAGGAAATTACTAACTCAATACATGGTGAGGGAAATGAAGGCAACATGTTGGAGGAGTTAGCATACATGTTTGAAGTGGCAGTAATTGAAGTAGATGAACCAAAATCATGGTATTTCTATTCATGAGTTTCAAAACATATAATTGGAAATAAAGGTGCATTGAAAAAATTAAAACAATCCATAGATTCAATCTGAGTCAAAACAGTTAGAGGATAGACTCATGTTGTTCAAAGAAAAGGTGATGTTAATATTTCAACCAACTCTGGAATAAAGAAAATAACCAATGTTATGTATGTCCCAAGAATCACCAAAAATTTATTATATGTTGGTATGATAGTTGATAAAGGGTATACCATCATGTTTGATGTTCAATGATGCATAATAACAAGACAAGGCAACTAGACAAAGTTATATCAAAAGGTTAGAAGGATTACAAAATGGTTTGTATTGTTTTGAATGTTGCCTATCAAAAACACCACAAACGTCTTATCTTTTTGAAGAGGAATTGTGGCACAAAAGAATTGGACATTTAAACTACCAAGCTCTACATTTGATAGGTCAACAAAATCTAGTAGTTGGAATTCCCAAGTTGCAAGGAACTAGTCCTATGTGTGATAATTGCCTACAAGGCATATAGACAAGGGAAAGATTCTTTAAGATGGCCTTGTTTGAAGCAACATCATCACTACAATTAGTGCATGCACGAACTTGTGCGGCCTTACGTTAACACTGTCATTGTCAGGATCAAGATATTTTATTAGTTTTACTAATGATTTTAGTAGAAAGACATCTATATTCTTCTTCAAAATTAAGTTTGAAACTTTAAATTTGTTTAAGATTTATAAAAAAGAAGTAGAAAACCAAACTAACCAGAAAATTAAAATTCTCAAATATGATCAAGGGGGAGAGTTTACATCAAGAGCCTTTGTGAGGTTTTGTGAGGAGTAAGGAATATGTAGACTACTCATAGTTGTTAAAATGTTAATTGGGTTTTAGATCATAATAATAGGACCATCATGGAGAAGGCTAGGAGCATGTAGATTGATAGCGGAACACCAAAAGCCTTTTGGTTTGAAGTGGTGAACATGAAAATTACTTGGTCAACAAAACTTCAACAAAAGCAAATTCAGGAAAATCACTTGAAGAACTTTTCACTGGCTGCAAACCCACATTGCAGCATCTTCGTATTTTTGGGTGTGAGGTTTTTGTGCATGTTTCCAAATAGCAACGTAATTAAAAGTTGGACTCGAAAACAACTCAATGTGTTCTAATGGGCAATGATGAACAAACCAAAGGTTATTGATGTTTCAATCCATTCACAAGAAAAGTGATCATCTTAGGAGATGTACGGTTTAATGAACACAAAATGGGTTTTTTGCTTATGTAGACACAAGAGCAAAAATTGGTGTATCCATGTGCGAGAGCAATTGAAGTGGAGCCATGTGTGGGAACCATTAGACTAGGTAGTTCATGGAACCATGTTTTATCATTCCAACTAGAAAAGAGAATTTTGGGATGTTCCAAAACAACGCAATCTTGGAATTTCAATCTAATTAGAAGAGTAATCACATCAAGATAGCACACACTCGTCTACTATTTCAACATCCATAAGGAATCAATCATAGCCTCTAGAATCATCAAGCGTATCAAAATACCAAAAATAACTATTAGTTAGCTATGAACAACATGTGCGGCCAAGAAGAACACCACAAGTGCCTAATTGGATATGAGTCTATTATGTAGGATTGGTTGAACTTACTCAAGAATCCATTTGTGATGAACCATCAAACTTCAAACAAGCTGCACAAAATCCCAATTGGTAGGTGGCCATGTAGTCAGAGATTGATTCAATACATCAAAATGGAACATGGAGCTTAGTGTTGATTCCACTCGGCAAAAGCCCAATTATAGCAAAGTGGGTCTTCAAATTAAATTTGGAGCAAATATTGAATCTCATAAACATAAAGCAAGGTTAGTGGCACAAGTATACGAGAAACAACACGACATCAACTTTGACGAAACTTTCACACTGGTTATTAAGTGGGGTTCAATCAAATCAATGATTTTGATTGATACACATCATGGGTGGGGCATACACCAACTAGATGTGAAGACGACCTTTTTGAATGGCAACTTACAGGAAAAGGTTTACATGTGGTAGCTACAAGGAAATCTAAAGCCAGGGAAATAAATAATGGTTTGTAAACTTAACAAAGTGTTTTACGGATTGAAATAGTCCTCAAGATCTTGGTACCATAAAATTGATGAACATTTGTTAATAAAAGGAATTACAAGAATAAAGTCTAATCAAAATTTATATTTTGTGAAGAATGAAAATTCTTTCGTTTTTCACATGTTGTACGTAGATGATCTATTAATTACAAGAAATGACATTGAAAAAATAGAATGGATCAAAGAGGAGCTCAAACAAACATTTGAAATGACCGATATCAATTAGCTATAAAGGTGTCTTGGTGTGGATTATAAGATTTAATCACTAGCTATATTCATGATTTAGAAAACATACGTTGGAGAAAACAATTTGGATTGATGAGTAGCAACCCAACCAAACTACCTATGATAGAAGGCACAAAGTTAGAAATTGACATGGGAAAAGTGGAGATAGATGCAACCCAATATAGACAAGGGATTAGCAAGTTGATTTATCTAACTAACTCTATACCATGCATAATTTATGTAATCAATGTAGTCAATAAGTTCATGGCTAGACCATAGAAACCCAATTTGTAGGCAGTTAAACAAATTTTGAAATATTTGAGAGGTACCTTGGACTTTGGCATAATGTATTGGAGGAGTGAACAAAATGACCTTAGAGGCTTCACCAAGTCTAATTGGGCAAGAGATGGAGAGACAAGAAAATCCACGGGTGAATATGTGTTTACATTAGGAAGTTCACCCATCACTTGGTGTTCAAAACGGCAACCCACGATTGCTCTCCAATCTATAGAAACTGAATATAGATGTCTCGTGGATGGAGCTAAATAAACAACATGGCTATGAAGATTAGGAAAGGAGACAAATTTTTTGGAACACAAGTAACTCCGTTAATGTGTGATAATCAAAGTAGTGTCAAGTTCACCAAGAATCATGTCTTTCATGCTAAAACAAAACATATTGAAGTACAATATCACTTCATAAGAAAAAAAGTCCTAAGTTGAAAAATAAAATTGACTCATGTTTCCACCAATGAGCAACTAGCTAACATGTTTACAAAGCCTCTAGGCATAATCAAATTTGAATCAATGAGAAGTAGACTCTAGATCCAAAGTTTAAAAGAACTTAACAAATCAAGAATATATAAAAGTATGTTTCAACTTATTGTAGTTTGAGGTGTGAAGGAAGGTGTAAGAAATCAAAAAAAGTTACACGCCTCAAATTACCAAGAATAGATTGATTGGAACAAATTGATTGGAGTGGATTGATAAAACTAAAAGATAAGCAAACATGTGCATGGACCAATAGAAAGAAGATTATATCACCAGAATAACTAATAACTAATCACTGGTTTAGCTTGATAATCGAATTTTGATGATCAACCATTATTGTTGATGAAGATTAGGTTTCTTGTGTATAAAATAAGGTCATCTAGTGTATCATTCTCATTGTTTCTTTTTAATACCAATTGCACACACAACTTTTTGGTTTCTTTCACCTAAACCCAATCTAGGTGATTTTTTATGATTATGATTTTTAGTTGCAGGGGTGTTTTTGCTATTTTAATTATTCTTGAACCATTGCATGGGTGTTTGGGTTATAGAAACCACATTTTAGGTTGTTGAAGTTCAAAGATATTAGGATTGTTATATTAGGTGCTCAGTTCAATGCATTGACGGTGTTGTGAATGCATGTGCAAAGAAATACACAAAAGGCTATGCAACAACCACAACTAGATCTTCATCATTTTGCAAATTTGCCTACCATCAAGCCACCTCCCAACCAAGTTGTCGTGGGTGAATACGGGTGGTCCTTAATGCCCACAACATCAAGAAACATGGTTCCTTTGGATGGCATGACAAGTGTGCCAATAGATGGAAGGCACTTTGTTTCTTTTTTTATCAACTTAAACCGAGGCTTTTGATTCACCATATTCGAACAATATATGATCAACACTATGAAATTCTAATTTGATATATATTTTTTAACCACCCAATTTTGTTGGGGTGTGTCAACTATTGTAAATTGTATTTTTATGCCATGTGTTTACAAAAAATGAAATTTTCATCAAATTTATACCTTCACACATGTTCTTTATAAAATTTGAATTTTGCAAAGGCTTTAGACTTGTATTTCAACAAATACCTATATTAGTATATCTTGATTTATTGTCTATATGAATGTTATAAAATATTGGTTTCCAATGTGGGTTGGGGGTTTAATGGTCCACATATATCACTATTGAACCAATTCTAATAACTTAATACCTTGAATGGCTAGCCATTTCAAGAATTCAGCCATGTATTATTTTCTTTCAATACAAGATTCACACCATGACAAAAAAAATTCATTAAATGAATCTATACCGTTTCCCATCATTTGGATTTTGATATATTTTGATTAATATGTCTTAGATGTAAATGCCATAAGTTAGTTTTATTAACAATAATTGTAATTGGTGTTAGAATATCATTAACTTTTTCTTTTTTTGTAATTCCTGATTTATAAAGGTATGCCTACCCATTACACCTAGCAAATTTTAAGGCCTAGGACACGTAATACATTGGGGATGTCCTCAATTTGGCCATTTTCTAATTTTATTGATACTTCTCCATGACCATGTATCCTATGAGTGTTTCTATCTCTTAAATATACCATTTACCCATGGTTACATTTTTTTTATGTCACAAAGAATTGCAAACTGTGTCACATATGGTGTGGCACCTATATCCATGTACCAAGTGTCATCATTGCTTCTTGTTCTAAAAGGGTCACAACATAGAGTTTCTTACTAGATGTTGCAACATTTGATTGTTGTTCAACATCTACTTCAACTATTATTTTAGCTCGACAATCTTTTATCACACGACCAACCTTTTGATAATAAAACATTTTAGTGATTATTTGTCAAGTTTGCATTCTTTCCGTTGTAAGGGAATTGAGGTCATCTCCTTTTGGATGGATAAACAAAATTTCCCCATTTTCTTTTAAGGTAGGCTTGTTTATTCCTACATATAATGTAGATAGGGAATTTTTTGAATAATTTAAATTGCGCAAAAAATTATCTTCTTGTAATAAATCAATTATTGAGCTTGTAAGGTCAAATTTTGTTGCCTTTTCCAAAAAGTAATAATTTTTTTGAAATTCATAAACATGTTTCACATTATGAAAGCAAAATATCATCATCAAAAACCGATACTCTAGTTCATGATAATTTTCAAATAGTGATCTCAATTTGTCATATTATCCCTTTCTTTCAATTCTAAGGTTTGAATCATTTATCTTTCAAGCCCATTTTTGTTAGAATATCTTTAGACTCAAACATATTTTTAAATTCTTCTCATGCCTCTTTAGATGTCCCTTTTGATTATACATGAAAGATGATATTGTTATCCAAACAATTGTTTAGAATTGTAAGAGCTATATTGTTTCATTCTTCCCAAATTTTATACTACCTACCCCATTAATAGGTGTAATTTGGATCCCAATAGCAATTTGTGCAACAATTGGGATTATGGGATGACAAGCTTTAATTTTGATCCATTCTTTTGGATCCATACATTTAAAGCAAAATTAGAACATCCATTATTTTCTAACCATAAAATTAAAATTAATCCATTCTTTTAATGCTAAAAATAAATTACAAATATTGTGATTAAAAGAAAAAAATTAATTTGTGAAAATGTCTTGTGTAGGAGTTTAGTTAACATTATCATAAATTTCAATGTTGTAATTATTTCTTGAAATTGAAACTTTTAGATGTTTTTTTATTTCAATCAAATCACATAGCTTTCATCAAAAAAAATTTCATTTTATTCATTTAGACATTGACACATTTCATTAATTATTAACAATCAAAGTATTCACAATTCACATTCCCATTTAATGGAGAATAATTTTTTAAAGAAAACATCCATAAGAGATTCATGAAACTTATTTTTATGGACAATCTAATACCATGTTGGAAAAATCAAACTCATTGGTTAACAATGGAAGTGATTTATAAATAAAGAGAATAGTCTTGTCTAGATCTTCAATATAGTTACAAACTTATGGACCGTCACATAAAATCGTGGTTGTAATTATCTTTCTATATAATATTGGTACACTATATATATATAACATTTTTTTCAATACCATTTAAATTGTGATTGCGCCAAATGTGGAACCACCACAAGACTAGATAGTTTTTTCAAGGCGCTTGGTTTTTTGGAACAAATTTATACATGGTGAATAAAATATCTTCTTGAGAATTTACTAGATACATGAATTTTGATTACCTCAAAATGTTCTATATATAGACAATGGTTATATTGTTAGTGTAAAAAACATACACAAACTATACAAGGCTTGTGGAATGGGTTGGTGTTTAAAGGTGAAAAAAGACCTACATGACCAATGAAATTGGGGGAACCTTGAATTGTTTTGAATCAAGTTTTTTATGGGAAATTGGCATTTCAATGTTGCAATAGCCTCATATGCTTGTGCATTGGGCTTGAAGAAAAAGACCTTGCCCATGAGATTATTAAAATTGGTGTTTTGGATTGCTTTCAAAAATTGCCTTAATGAATTCATTCTTAAATGTTGCATATGTTGATGGGGTAACTAAGTATGATTGAGCATGGCCAACTATGGGTGAGGATGGGTGGAGCTCTTGGACTTCTTAATTCTTTGAAGATGTGGAAATTAGGTTAAACAGACATAAATATAATCACAAAGGTGATAGTGATGGTGAAGATGACAAGCTTGCAATTAATTGAAAAATAGAACTTGACAACTAGTTGATCAAGGAGATTGCCTTGATGATGAGGAAGCTACAATGTTCATAGATCCCATCCCTAGGCTCATGGTTTATTTCTTTGTTAAACATGGTCTCAAGTTTTCCATTGAATACAACATAATTTATGCATGTAATTTTTTTAGGGATTTTGTATATATGAATGTTCTTTTGAAAAAAAAAAACAATGTTGTAAACAATGAAAATCTTGAAAGTTTTAGATAAATTAACTTAAGAAATTTAGTTCAATTATTTGGTTGTTGGAAGTTGTCTAATAAAACAACTTGTGTGTTTGGGTGGAATAGGCAATGAAAGTGGATGTGGGTCTGGAGATGAACTTGGCCTCTGCCCTTCAAATTCATGGTGATGAATACCATGCCCTCCTTTTCATAAAAGATGCCAAGGGCTTCCAATGTC
>Ga0116227_10004924_pt1 | contig 28633 bp, 21 predicted proteins | sample S1TSphgellanicum_FD_89693 | JGI IMG/M metagenome (GOLD analysis project Ga0116227, IMG submission 89693) | Host-associated microbial communities from peat moss isolated from Minnesota, USA - S1T2_Fb - Sphagnum magellanicum MG | ecosystem: Host-associated > Plants > Peat moss > Unclassified...
ATGTGGTCAAATCGCCTTTAGTAGTAGAGGGGGAAGGGAAGGCGTGCTCCTCAGGGCCTCCCAAAATTAGCCTGAAGGGCAGTAGAATAGCATTTCCAGGTCAATTGGAGCAGCGCATTCGCCAGCATAAACTACCAAACGTTTTTGTATTTCAATGGTGGAACTTTGGCGTTGGGAATGCGCGGAAGTTCCCTTCAATTGACTAAAACATCTTAGTGCTGTCAATTAGAAACATAAGTGATAACCTGGGAATACTTTCTGATTCGCCGACAGTAGCCTGACCCACGTACTTGGGACCTTCTATAAAATATAAAATATTTTGTTGATATCTGAAACGAACTTTTTCTTTTCGACGCTCTTATCGCCTCGGCTCTTCGCGCTTCGACAGATTTCAGTAAGCCCAACCAAACAGAAACAAATTCACAAGTGAAGAGCCACGGTAAGAAATTCGCATCAAGGAATCCTTGGTGAGTTCCAAAATATTCGCAGCTTCTCGGATCTCACTGCCCATTGGAATTTCCCTAGAACAGACGATCTGCCAACTGCCCATGTCGTGACTACCTGCATCCACAAGGCAGATGCACCTGACTGAATTCAGCAGGACTCGTTACAATTCTGTCAGATTCTTGGAACGCACGCGAAGTTTAGTATAAAACTGTTACATTAGTGGTCATTTCAACAATCAAGCACCACCAGTATTCCATCCTAACAGCCTGCACCTCTAGTACTCTCATTCTCGTCCAGCTTGTTGGGCACAGTTATATTACGCAGAAGTTAGAACAAAGTTCACTCAGTCGTACCAGACTGTTCCAATTTTCGACCCGAAGCTCTACAGCTGCAACTTTCATAACTCAAGCACCCATCATGACTTACAGCATTCGTTCTAGTGTAGGATCTCGCCAGGCTTGGCAGACAATCGTCGCATTTGTATGCATGGCGTTAGTGGCTGGTGCAGTAATGGTGCAAGCCGCGGATCCGGATCCCTTGCAGGATTTCTGCGTGGCAGATCTGTCCCCGAGCGCTCCACGTGTCAACGGATTTCCTTGCAAGGACCGCGCGAATGTTACGTCCAAAGACTTTCTCTTCACGGACTTCCGCACGGCTGGTTCGATCCTCAAACTTGAACTTGGCATAATGGACGTCGTCTCATCGTCAAAGATGTTAATTGCATGCTCGTAGGCTACTTGTTTCATCGCGTTCTGACTCGACTGGGAAAACACTTTGATTACAGCTCCATGCTTCAATGATTCACCACTAGAACGTGTATGAAGTCACAATTGGAATTTCCATTTACCATCATCCATTAGGCTTCTCTACGTCTGAACAGTAGCGAAACTTCTATAACCGCTCCAAGCTGCCTCAAGAATGCGCGATAAGTTGAAAGTGCTCAAAGGCTGTTAAGCAATATGTGAAAAACCTGAAAACCCAGAAAGCCCAGGTTGGCAGGAACGGGATAGGAACAGCCGTAGCTTTCTTTATAGACTGAGTACCTTCTTATGTTCATCGTAGAAAAAAGGGTTTATTTTTATTCCACAAATTGATACCTTCTTCTTGAGCGAATTATCCTTGTTAAGTTATTCCTTTGTAGGAGTTGGAAAGTTTCACTGATCTAGAACAGAGATTCTTATATTCCTGAACTAAAGTTTTTTTGCCTGCTGCATTTGGTATAATTTCAGGGAACGTCTCTGTCACCGGTACAAACGCCTACCCATCATTTGCAACTGTGTTGGAGTACCCAGCTCTCAACACACTCGGCATCTCCCATGTCCGACTGGACTTCGGAATCGGTGGAGTTGTTCCTCCCCATACCCATCCCTTATCTAGTGAGACATTGTTCGTGGTGCAAGGCTCCATTTACACAGGCTTCATTAGCTTCGACGGTGTGCTATACGCAGAAACCTTGCAACAGGGAGACATCTACATCTTCCCAAGGGGCACTCTCCATTTCCAAATCAACGTGGGTACTGGACCTGCAATCAGCTTCAACAGTCTGAATTCGCAATATCCTGGATTCTTGGTTGCAGCAAACCAGTTCCTGTTGAGCAACATCCCCGCTGCAGTGCTGGAGGCATCTCTGGGAATATCTAATGCCACAGATCTCAACTCAGTTGAAGCCTCTGTCCCTCCATTCTGGGGTAAATAACTAGACTGCAAATTATTCCAAGCTCTGCATCAAAGAGTCTAATTTAAGACTACAAACTGAATTAGGTATTGCTTCATTTGATCACAGATTTTTACAGTCAACTTTGGCTTTGGCGTGGTGTTTTAGATATGATCCTGATCATGTAATTAATCATCTAGATCATTTGAATAGATTCTCCTTGCATGTGTGATTAAAATAATGTAATTACATGGTTTGATGTAGTTCAAGGATCATAACTTAGTAGAGTTCCATATGGTGACAGATTTACATTTAACTTTGGCGTGGGATTATATTAAACATCCTGATTAATATCTAGTTCAGTTATATATTAATATTAATAGGAATAGATTCTTGTGTGGTCCAGGATATTTTTGAAATCTATTATATGGGACAATTCTTTGTTTTTTTGGTGTGCTAAATTGTGTTTTCATGTATTCCTAAATTCGCTTGGACATTACTTACATGTATAAAATCTGGATGCACAAATTAATAGTATTTTTAAATTAATAAACAGCGTTTATGTTTTTGCGAATTTGGGTTTTAAAAAAAGGAAATGGGAGATATTCTGTCGCTTATTCTCTATATTTCTGAAAACATCCATTGGAAGCTGTAGAAAAAGTGACAATCATCATCTAGGAAGATTACTTATCAAATCTGGCTATATACTTGATATGAAGCACAAATCTTGAATCACCCTTTCTGCCTACATACTGAAAACCAAATGTAAAAATCTGGCTACTTTTTTCTTTTTTCTCTCACTTTGGAAAAGCTCTTCATTTTTGAATTTTTGAGTTTTCATTTGGTTTTTTGGCAAAATGATGCCAATAAAAAAAAAAGGTTGGATACATGAGATCTCTTATCCTTGCCTCAACAATCTTCATGTTGATGGTTTTTGTCTTACATGTAATTTTATCCAAGTGATGTGAAGCTTGCTAACATTGAGTTATCAAACATTCGTGAGCTTTTCAAGTATTAGCTCTGTTGAATTTGAATAATATATTAGGCAAGTTTTCAATTGTGCTAGACTCATAGGCTTGGTACTAATTTTAATGTTGAACCTTGGGACCTTGGCACAGGTTTGCACTATATATAAAACCATCTACACATGTGATAAATCTAGAAAACAACTTAGTTGAGGGGCTTATTCACAGTTGCTCAACCTGAGATAAAAAGTACTGCTTATTAAGCCCAAACATGGAAAAGTATTCTACAAAAAGTAATCTCAACAATGCAAAAAACTGAAATTGTCAACTTTGTAAGCTAGAAGGCATGTGAAACATTTTAACATTGAATTTTAGAAATATCTGAATGTGTCGAATGTGACATTAACATGTTTTTAAAAAGTTTAATAAGATCTTGTATTAATGTTCTTTTAAAAATATTGTCAACATGCTTTACAAATCCACACTTAGTATTCACATGACTAAAAAGTATCGATTTTTCACATCCATGAATTGTAATTCAAAAATTCCAAGTATATTGTCATCTTAGGAATTTAGTTAAATAGGTCCATCTGTTAATACATTACTTGTAATATTAAGTGAATTGCAATTTACATGCATATATATCTAAATATATGTTTTGCATATTTTATTGGTTACATATAATGCTATTAACTAGAAATTCTCCACTTTCCAAGCAGGCAGGTCTTATCTTGTTTACACCCATTGGACAAACCAAACGATTAAAATGAGTTTGCACAAATTTGAAAGTTTATTTGCATCTGTCCAAGAATTATTTTTGGAAATATTACAAGGCGATACCAAGGTATAGTGTATCCAACATGCCACACTGATTATAAATATGATTGAACTAACCAAGTTTCAACGTTGGTTGCTTGTATTGGCATGCCTTCTAACATTAGTACCAATAGAACGACATGTTGTAGCTATGCATCATGTAGTTGTTGTGTTTGATGGTCGGGAATTCATCCAACCAAACATTGCACTAATTGAAAAGTGGATGCCATGCGATACACTATGGGCGCAAACAAGTTTGTATGGTGATTATGTAATGAAACAAGGAGGCAACTTTGAGTATTGACATCACCAAGAGCGGATTGAGAAGTCTTTTACATCTTTATTTCTACCACGAGTGTACCCAAGATAGCAATGATCAAAGTGGTGGTCAAAGATCCAATGTAAGGCTCATGTTGGAGAAGGCAAAAGAAAAAGTGGAAGTGACTTATTGCAAGATGCAAAAAGAACACAATGAAAAGCAATTCATGATTTACTAGATAAGAATATTGTGTAGAACCATGGAAGCTATGGAAGGCAAGTAATATAACTCTTTCCAACATAGGTTAGGAGCAATTAAGGCCAACCACAAAGGTACTGGTTGTAACAACAACACATGCCACAGTGGATGCCACTATAGGACAAAACCAATCACCAAGTGAAGAAGGTACAATTTTGTTAGAAGGGGACAAAATCGAGCAAATTTTATAACTCAAGATTATTGGCATACATGGGTCTTCCTCAAGTAACAAATGGACAACTGATCAAGAACCATGGACGACAACTAAAATACCTATTCCATTTATGACATGGAAATTAACATTCTTGGATTTGGAACCATTAGTTAATAGCAATGTTGAAGGAGAATTGTTAGATGATTTCCAAAAAATATACTAAGGGAGTCAACATAGTCACTACCTTTACCCACTAGACGGATTTTCTTTCCTTCATATTTGTTTGTGATACCCCCATTACTTTAGCCGAAAAATCCTTTAAGCCAAAAAATGATTCAACTAGTTTTAGTAGTAGCAATGGTTGCACTAGTGGCCAATGTTCTAAAAGTCCCATTACCCAAATATCATGATGGAGATGACCGAATGACACATGTTAAACAATTAACACATGTATGTATCTATATGGTGAAAATATATATGTCTCCAAACTCCAATACTTTCCAAACGCTCTAAGAAGACAAGCAATAGGTTGGTTTGTTTAATATGACATGGCCAACCCAAAAGTAATGTGGACGGTTACTTAGCAAACATTTGTGGAACAATTTAACATGGTTCATAATGAAAACAAAGTATTATAGCTCTAAGGAATATTAAGCAAAAGAAGCATGAATCAATGGAAGATTACCACAACAAACTTTTACACTTATGTGTAGTTATTCAACATAGATTAGCAAATGCGTATTTACGGGAAATGTTTAAAAAAGGGCTACATTGGAAATTAAGAATGGCAATTCTGAGTATGACAAGGGCAATGATTATAGAGATGGCTAATTCAACCAAGATGGTGGAGTAGGAGTTGCTTGCAACCAAAAGGAAATTTGCTAAAAAACGAGACGAATTTGAAAGTGAGGAGTCGACTAAAGAATCAAATGACAATGGTCATCAACGATCAAAACGAGAAGATGAGAAAACTCAATTAGATGTTGTTAGGTGAGGTGTTTATTGTACCAATTGCTACAATGAAGGGCATTACACCAAAAAGTGCAAGTCACTACAAAAATTATGTTAGGTATGCAAGAGTGATGATCATGATATAAATTAGTGTCCAAAGAAAAACACAAGGGGATGATGTCCAAGACAAAATGTACCAATAAATGTTGTGCAAGCTACAACAAAATGAGTACAACCACCATAAAACAATTATGGAAGACCCAATTACTAAGGATAGTATGGGGGTCAATATTATTACTAGAAGATGGGAGGCCAAAGATGGCAAAACAATGGTCCAAAAGAGGATGGAGAAACAATGGTGGTCAAGGATGGTAGAGTAATGGAGGTTGTGGTGATGGGTACAATTAGCAAGGGTTCATTTAGAACCATAATTTCCAAGGAAATGGAAATTTGCTAATGTTTTTGTTGTAAAAAAGAAGGGCATTTGAGGAAGGATTGTCATGTGTGGAAACGTGCTTGTGAAGAAGAAATAGTTAATGCAAAACCCAAGGTGGGTGTGAATGTAGCTATGGTTAAATGGGACCAACCATTAATTGATGTATGTGTAATGACTCGTGGTAGAAAAACTTTGTTACGTAAAGCTGATCATGAAGAAATTGATTTGAGCCCCACTCATGGACAATGAATCAAGTGGGATAAAGAAAAGAAAGTGCATTAAGCTTCAAGAATTAGAATTGATTCAAGCAAAAGATGATGTTCCCATGGCAATGGCAATTCTAAGGAATGAATTTTTTTATATAGACAAATTGGCTAGTAAGGATATTCAAGCCGGGAAAAACACAATGGTTATAAGTGAACAAACCGGAACCACATGCAAAAGCAACCCCATGTCAATTGAGTTGGACTTCAAAAGGGGCTAGTAATGGGTAAATCAATTTGCAAGCAAGTCGAAAATGGTCAACATGAATTGAAGGAAGTTGTTATGGATTTAAAAATAAAAATTGGGGAAATTGCTTTAGCTTTGCCCACAACTTCAAAGAATTCTTGAAGTGTCTTTGAAGAAGACAATAGGTTAAAAGATTGTTGATGCATGCAAAGTCACTATGTCCATTGCAGAAGATTTTGATCAAGCCATGCCAATGGTCTAAGTAAGAATAGGGAAATCAGCAATGAGACATGTGTTATTAGATAGAGGGTTAGGTGTAAACATCATCTCAAATGGATTGAAGAAGAAGCTTGGCTTAAGAAAGCTTTAATTAATTTTTTTCATGGTTTGGATGGCTAACCAACACAAGGTACAACTGGTGAGATTAATTTAGAATTTGAAAATTGATTTGGTAGGATGCTCACACAAATTTTTTATGATAGTGTTGAACATGGAATAAGGACATAAAACTTATCCCATGTTGTTGGGTAGACCATGGCTCAAGCAAACAAGGGTTCATCATGATTGGGGAAATAATACCCTCACCATCACCTCAAAAGGAAGGGAGGTAATTTTAAGCACCATTAAACGTGTTAAGTTAAGTCCAACACAATAACCCAAACATCTTGATGATGGATATGATTGGGAAGATGGATTAACCAATCAAAATGAAGAAAAATTATATGAAGTAGTTCCTAATTTATGGCCAATAGGATAAGTGGTGAACCTGTTGAATTATCATTTTTACTTGATGTATTCTATGGGTTTTTATAACTTGAAGATGAAATTAATTACCCAAAACATTTTTATAGGTGTGAACCAAAAGAAGCTCTCATTTTGGATGAAGTAGTAAACATTATCATTAAAAATAAACCAATAGTTGGATGGACTTTAATAAAGGAAAAGTAGTTGACTAAACTTAATTTGGGAAGTTTGGAAAATCTTAAGATGGTTTTTATTAATTTTGTTTTACCGTTTCATTTTGAAAAGGGGATTGAAACATTGCTACAAGATTACAAAGATGTTTTTGCTTGGAGTTATAAAGAAATAAAAGGAATGCCATACTAAATTTGTGAACATAAAATTGAGCTAATTGTAGATGCCAATCTTATTAAACAACGACATTCACTACAAGAAAATATGACTTTTCAAAAGGTCCAACTTGATTAAAATGTTCACATTAACCAAAGGGAATGGTCATTTAGACTAAAGGTTTAGGCCATGAAACAAAAATATTGAAGTTCATTGATGAATGTTACAATATGTACATCAAAACAAAAAAATTCAATCAAGTTTATTACAATATGTTGACAAAAGTTTTCAACTTTTGAAGTGGTAATCCAATGGTAAGGATTGAACTCCCCAAGATGGAGGTGAGGAGTTTAAATCCTCACATATACAATATTAACTACTTAGGATACCTTGACTTTACATGGTTTAGATAGCTAGCCTAGATCCCTTAAGCATGTAGGTAAATTATTTTATTTTATTTTGTACATTAATTATTAAGTAATGTAGGTAGCTAAACTTATTAATTGATAGATAAATATATATGATGATATATATGTTATATTATATATAATATATAATTATTAAAAAGTTAATCATATAAAATTGTTGTCAAAATATTGTTGACTAATCAAAAAATCTAGTAAAAAACCCAACTAGAAAGACCACCAAAAAGACTTAGTCAAAATGGTTAGGTCTAAAACAACTTGTCCAAGATGACACCTTGGTCAAGTCCGATAGTGGCCATTTGGGGTATCTTTTCACTAATTTTTCTAGTAAAAAAAACCTTGTTTTCTTCTAGTGAAGGAAGATTTAAACAAGCTTTTGGATGCAAGATTCATATATCCAATTGAGATGATGCAATGGTTATCACCACTAGTCATTGTTCCAAAGAAAAATGGGAAATTAAAAATTTGTGCATATTATCGCAAATTAAACGCATAAACTAGGAAAGACCCATTTCCTTTTCCGTTTTTAGACTCAATTGCTAAACATGATATGTAGTCATTGATGGATGGATATAGTGGGTATAACCAAGTAAAGATGGGAGAAAAAAATCAAGAAAAAATAGCTTTCATTTTAGAATGAAAAGCCTATGCATACAATGTCATGCCATTTGATTTATGTAATGCACTTGCAACATTTCAAAAGGTTGTCACAAAAGCATTCAACAAATACTTCAACGATTTTATGCAAGTTTTCTTCAATGAATTTAATGTTTTTGGTAAAATAATGCCCATTTGATCCAAGTACAAAAATGTTTACATGAATATATGCTGGGTGAATGGAATAAATCTCAATCTTGAGAAATATATGTTCTATGTGAACTCAAGAATATTGTTAGGACACATTGTGTGCAAAGAGGGGTTATTAGTGGACCCAAGGAAAATCACTGTAATTACTAGCATACTGAAACTAACAAATGTTACTAAAGTCAAACCATTTTAGGGTGCAGCCGGGTTTTATTGAAAATACTTCTAGGACTTCACTAGCAAGGTGGGACCTATGTGCAAACTACTTAAAAAGGATGAACCATTCAATTAGACAGAATCCAGTGAAAAAACTTTGGAATGGATGAAGTCGTCCATGATGTTTCAATGTTAGCACAAAATTTCAACAATACTATTGATCACCCCATTTATTATGCAAGCCAATTAATGAATAATGTTGAGAAAAACTATACCACAACTAAGAAAGAGGTGTTAACTATGATTTATGTTGTCAAAAAGTTTTGTCACTACTTATTGGGAAATACTTTTATTTTCTTTGTGGGTCATCAAACTTTTTGACATGTAGTAAACAAACCTATAGTTATTAGTTGGATTGCCAAATGGTTGGTACTCTTGCAAGAATTTGATTTCAGGGTAATTTATAAGCTGAGTCATGTACATTTTGTACCTGATCATCTCTTTCAGATTACCCATGGAAAGTTGGCAACAGGGGTAGAATACTACTTATTGGGAAATGCTTTTATTTTCTTTATGAATCATCAAGCTTTGTTACACCTAGTAAACAAACCTATAGTTACTAGTTGGATTGCCAAATGATTGTTACTCTTGCAAGAATTTGATTTCAGGGTAATTTACAAGCTAAGAGGTGTACAATTTGTACCTAATCATCTCTCTCAAATTACCCATGGAAAGTTGGCAATAGGGGTAGAAGACCAGTTGCCAGACATCGGCTTGTTTACTATTGATATGGATTGGTATGCATAAGTTAGAAAATACCTAGAACAAGGGTATTTTGAAGAAGATATTCCAAATGAAGAATGTAAACGAATTACTATTAAAGCCATGCCTTATACTTTGAAAGACGGAATTCTTTATAAACTAGGGCCAGATGGAGTCTTACATTAGTGTTTGGACCATGAACAAGTCAAGAAGGTGATGATGGAAATGCATGAAGGACATGTTGGAGGACATTACTGGATTCAAACAATTGTCAAAAAACTATGAGTTGCAAGTTACTGGTGGCCCACCATGCAAAAAGCCAGAGCAAAAATGTGCCAAACCTATGAAATATGTGAATGCCTAAGGCCTTTGAAAGTCATGGGAAAGAGTCCCTTGCATCTTGTCATGTCTTTTGAACCCTTCATGAAATGGTGTTTTGATTTCATGGGACCAATTAAACCTTTGACCAGATACATTAGAAACCAATACATTTTGGTGGTAACAAATTACACTACCAAATGGGTTGACACAAAACGATTATGAAATAACATTGCAAGAAGTACGACAAAATTTATTTATGAACACATCATTACACATTTTGAATGTCCCACACACCTAGTGAGTGATCAGGGTAGCCATTTCATGAATAACACTATTAAAATATTAGTGGCAAAATTTATTACTCACCACAAGTCGACTACTTATTATCCCCATGGGAATGGATTAAGCAAAATCCACCAACAAGACCCTAAAAAAATTACTAACCAATCTTGTTAATGCCAATCACAGTGATCACACTAATTGGAAACTAATGTTTTTAACAACATTATGAGCCTATTGGACAACAACTTTTATAATTCCAAGTTGAATTTTTATGTCTTGAAAAACAAGATTGTGGTTAAACCTTTACCTCTTGGCAAAGAATTTGTATTTTTTTAACTAAATTTTTATACTATCAACTTCAATTTCAACAAAACTTCTATAATTCCAAGTTGAATTTTTATGTCTTGAAAAACAATATTGTGGTCAAACCTTTACCTCTTGGCAAAACCTTTATTTCATCATAGTTAAACCTAAACATCTTGTCAAGATTTAGAACCTTTATTTTTTCCTAGTTAAACCTTTTTTTTGGACAAAACTTATATTTATTGACAATATTACTTCATTCCTTAACAAACATCTACTTGGCAAAACCTACCTACCCATCCATTATCATACCTATCTATGCATTTGCAAATTTTGGACTTTGATCCAAAAAAATATAATGTAAAATGTGGGTATTGCAAATAACCCATTAACATTTATTTTAATCACATTTGAACTTGTGATGACAATAAACCATTAGCCCCAAATGCGAATATTGCAAATGTAGGAAAAAAATTAATGATGATGTTTGTTTCCAATTTGAACCATGTAATGCAAGATGAATTTATTTAATTAAACAATAGGTTGATAATTTGAAAGTTAAGGAACCATCAAACATTTATGAATATTTGCATGATTTTTAATATTAATTGAAATCAATCTAAGGTTGGATTTTGGGGGGAAATTTTCATACACATTTGCAACAAGATTCATTTTATCTCTTCCGAAGGTGAGTGGAAAAGGTTTCAAGTTGGGCCAAATTGGAAAGAACACACTTTAAAAGTAAGAAAATAAACTTTTATTTCATTCATTCAATTTTCTTGTTTCATTATGTTTCAATTTTGATTCATCATTCACTCCTAGAAAAGTATTTTTTATGGCTTTTTTATATGTTTATATAATTATTAAGTTTTCTAAGATCTACCGCTATGATTGTTAAATTTAGATATAAATATTTTGGGGTAATTAACCTTAAAGTTAATGCTTCCATTCATTAAAATTTTCAATTGATTAATTTTAAATTTAGAACATAGTTGTTATAAAACATTTTTATTTTCCATTTGCATAATGTTTGTATAATTATTAAGGTTGAAAGCATTTACCATTACGATTATTTAGAGTTGTTAACAATAATGGGTAAATTGAAAACTTTAGATATCTTTAAAGTACCTATTGTCATTAATGACAATGGGTTTTTGAAATAAACTACGTGCCTATGATACCATTTCATATTTGGTTACCTGAAGCTCCCACATGGTAGCGATCCAACTAAATTCAAGCACCTTAATTCACTTATTTTAAACCACCTATTATCATGTATGACAATGACAATAATTTTTAATAATTATTTATTTTCAAGGTGCCCTAATTTTTCACAAAATACATATATAATGTTGTTGACAACAATAGTGGGGGAGGGGGTTAACACTCATCCCATGAAATTTTTTTGTGGATTCCCATTGTTGTAGGAGAACTTCACAAGCTCTTCAAGGTTTTTCCTTTCTGAATCTGTGCCATCAATTTGCTTATTGAGGTTATCAATGTATGCCCTATGATGTTTGCCCCAATGAATTTCCACTGTCTGCTTGCTCATGTGTGACTCCAATGCATCCTGCCCTTACACACAAAACCCAGTCCAGAAAAACCCCAAGTATTTCAGCTCCTTATCACATTACCAGAAAGGTTTCTTCACAAATTTGAAGCATGCTTTTTTTTTAACAAAAGGACAGCAGGACTCACAAGGGCATAGGGAGGGTTCACAGTTCAAATTTTTCCATAGGAAGCACCGCTTGCTGTGGCCTCCATGCTGCCCTTCTGCAGAGATTCAAGTCATCTAGATTGTCAGAACCTCTAGCACAATTGCTGCACACATTACACAGATTAGTGCTGTTTGTCAATGTAAAAGAAAGGCACTCCAATCAAGACAAATCAGATCATGGTTCTGCAGCATACATACCCTTTGGGGAAGGGTTTAAGGTTTAGGGTTTTAGGGTGCACTCCTACTACTTCTATGCACAAATCTGATTGCACTTAAAAAATGATGGTATGGAATTATCTGAATCTTTTTCCTTTTTCTATGTGGGGCTCAAGGACAGCAACCTGGAGCTAGGATCACCAAACCCGAGATCCACTCAGACACATGATTTGAGGCAAGAGAATTCTCAATTTGATAATGAAGTGATGAGGACTGCTTCGTACAACTTTCAAGCAACAAGTTTCAAGCCCTAAACCCTAAACCCTAAAGTCCTGGACAAGAAACAGAACACACTTAGACCTCACATATTCTCTGCATGTAAAGCCTGATTATATGACTAGATTTGTGAAAGAGAATTCTCAAATTCCAAAACGAAGTGATGAGGACTGTTTTATAAAACTTTCAAGCAACAAGCTTCAAGCCCTAAACCCTTAACCCTAAAGTCCTGGACAAGAAACAGAACATACTTAGACATCGCATATTCTGCATGTAAAGCCTGAATATATGACTAGATTTGTGAAGAGAACTCTCAAATTCCAAAACGAAGTGATGAGGACCGTTTTGTACAACGTTCGAGCAACAAGTTTCAAACACTAAAACGTAAACCCTTCCCAAAAGTCCTGTCCTGGAAACAGAACATAAGACCCTACCATATTCTCTGCATGCCTGCAAAGCCTGATTATATGACTACAACAGTGACTGGCCCCCGCCCAGGACCACGCTACAAAGCCACAGACATCGTGCGTGCTGATAACATAATGTGAGGAGCATCAGCTTCGAAACAGAAATCTCCAGACAAGACATTGTTCAGAAAATTGCCCAGATTACATACCTTGGGAGAGGAGCAGCGGCCGGAGAGGGGAAGCAAGCGTGGACCATAGAAGAGGGAGCTCGTGCACGTCGCAGTGGCCACCATCGCTGCTCCGCTCTCTCTTGCATTCCATGTTTCTTCCAGCTGCCCGACATTATGTATCTGCCCATAATTGTTACCGTATGTAGTACAAAAGTACTGCCTACTTCTTTTTTTCTTTGTCTGCCCCTTGGCCCTATCCATCTTTTTCTCAAAAAGATCATCAATGTCTGGGTATCATCCACCTTCATTCAAAAAAGGATGGATGATATCCAGACACGCTTCATGGGCAGTACATGCTGTCCCGAAATGCGTATGGGCAGCACCGAGATGTGTCCAGGCAATAGGGCTGTCAGGGAAACAATAGGAAGCAGGCAGTACATGTACTGCACCGTACTTTTGTACTGCATGCAGTACCAAACATGTGCACATATAATGCTGAGGAGAGGACGTCGTTTAGGACGTCGTTGAGCATCTGATTTAGGCCCTCGCTTAGGAACTTGTTTAGGATCTGGTTTTGAAGACCTTGTCTATGGACTGGTTCAGGACCTGATTAAAAATCTGGTTCAGGATCTCGTTTAGGACCTCTTTTAAAACCTCATTTAGGAGCTGGTTTACAAACTGGTTTAGGACCTCATTTATTAAGCTAATGTCTTGTAATAAGTTTACCCTTCATTTCTAGGTTACTTTTCCTTTGAAGTGTAAATTGGAAGTTATTATAAAACCCCCAATAATCGTGACCAAAACAAGTTTATTTGTAAAAATCACTATAATTATTTCTTGTGTAATATTATTTTAAATATTACAATACATTCTCTACCATTGTAGATGTTTAAGAATGATAACTTTTCTAATTTATTCCTTTAATTCTTTTCAATGTGTGAATCATAGATATAATGAGAGTAAGAGCTAATGCAAGTGGCATCATCATATTTGGATATTTTTAAATATGATTTATACCAGGTTATGGAATATTTGAATTGACACAAATATATAACCTTGGATTAATCTAAAGCATTTTCCCTGGCTACAAGATTTTAATATTTAGATGTTATTGTTATGTTGTAATGTTTAATGTTGTTTTGTATTTATAATTGTGAATATATATTATTAGCAAATGGTTGGAAATGTAACATAATGATGTCAAGATTGTAAGTTTAGGTGGAAAGATTTTTTATTGGTTTTAGATTGTCATATTTTTTTACCAACAACCATTGAAATGTGAAATTTGTAAAGTTTTATTTATAAATATTTGTTAAAGTATTCACCATGGTCTTTGTGTTGGGCCCAAAACTTTTTATGGTTGTTACAAAGCAAATATATATATACCTAATATTGAAATAGGTATAAAATTATTACACAATTGGTATTACCCTAAATCCCTACCAAATTAGTATTACTACAAGGTTGGTATTAACTTGTGTCATATTAGCTTGATGGAGTTTTTGATGCTTATGTTGATACCAAACAAAGGCCTATGTACTATACCATCACTTGTATTCACCTTGGAGTGAATATAAATGTTGGATGAGTTATTTCAAGGATTTTTAAAGGTCAAAATTTTAAAATTAAATACTCATAATCATGTAGGTTGTAGAAATCTTGACTTAATTTTTTGAAAGGTTTGATTTGTCTATCACATTTGTAGGTTTAATCATTTATATGTTACCCCAAAAAATTAAATATCTTCATTGACTACCATTACTTGTAAGATGGTTATTGAAAATACATGATTAGAAGTTATCCAATCCACCAACCAAAAAATGTACACAATATCTTAGATTTAATATTTTAAATATGTGACAACTAGACAACCTCAGATGTCATATGGGTTATCCAAGTTCATGATAACCAACTAAAATTTCATAACATTTCAAATCAAAAGAATGAAATAAAATTACTTGATTAAAATAAGTCAATAAAATAAAAAATCCACAACAAGAGTTAAGTTTAATGGAAGAACAAGTGCAAAGTGAAGTTTATCAAATAATCATGAATGATGTTATAACAAAAATTATAAATTTGTGGCCAAGTTTTGAAATGGAATAACTCTAGCTAGCCCATTTGATGTGCTAGTATGACATAATCATGGTGTATAAACCTTCTTCAACAAATTTTAAAATTTTCATCATAAATAAAAATGGAATGTTGATGGATGAACTTCATGTCTACAACAAAAACATGAATCTATGACTACATTCATGCCGACATAATCAAATAGGACATATTGTTTATATGCCATTTGTAATCATTTTAACATAAATGACATGTCCTATTCAACTATGTAGTCCTTCTTTATTAATGTCTTCATTTATCATAAATGATTCATATGAATGCAAAATCATAGAATCGTGTTTTTGGCAGAACTTTTGAGCTAAGTTTATCCATGATCTTGCATACTGCACAAGACTCAACCCAGAAAATTTCCCACACCCTGATCATGCCCAGCTCTGATCTGGAACAAAATTAGCTATCTAACTTCAGTGACTCCTGTGAATGTAAAAATTAAATGGAGAGAGAGAGAGAGAGAGAGAGAGAGAGAGAGAGAGTTTTACGTAAAACTAACCAGAGCAAAAGCATCGGCACCAAGAGCACCCACAACCCCCCGGTGTTCATGTTGTGTGTGTCTGTGCTCCTCAGCCCGAAGGTAATGCAACTGCTGCATACGTTCCTCCTCTTGGTACATCGCGGCATACCCGCTGCTTTAGTACGGTGAAACCGCTCCATAGCCGTAACCATTATTATTATACGATGGTGGTTGAACTGCGTAGTGTGAAGCCATCATCTGCGACTGGTTATAACCAAGCCAGCTCCTGTATCCATATTATATCCTGTATCTAGTGACTGTTGGTCATGATGATGGTGGTTGTGATGATGATGTCCTGAACTGGATATGATGTTCTAAGACGCACATCAATCTACATGAGCTAAGTTAGTGAACTCGGATGCTCCAGTGGGATTCATTCCATCCAGTTCCTCATTCATCATTGCAAAGTTGAGTTATACCAAAGTTCGAGATTGCAGCAATTTCCGGCTACCCTGTCTATGACTAGTGACAGAGAACAAGGTTACAAGGTTTTTTGCATCATCTGTAGCTAAAGCTTCTAGCACAATTTGAAGAATGATCATGGAGGGAATGAGCTACGACGTCTTTGTTGATGATATTGGCAACATAGACTCATAGCCACCAAAATTAGCGACGAACAAACAAGTTGCGGATGACATGCTGTTGGGACGGTGAGCAACGATAACATGGTCTGAACCTCCAGAAGCCTGCCATGCCGACATGCTGTTGGGACGGTGAGCAACGATCACATGATCTGAACCTCCAGAAGCCTGCCATGCCGACATGCTGTTGGGACGGTGAGCAACGGTATATCACATGGTCCGAACCTCCAGAAGCCTGCCGTGCCTGCTACATCTTCAGGTACTTTTGCTGCATCTCTAGGTCAGTGTTCTGCTGCTTCTGAAGATCCCAGGTGTTAGAAAGCAGCTGCTGCTGCGCATGAATTGATTCTTGGCCAAGACAAAGATCAAGAAAGTCTATGATTTGGGTTTAGGGTTTTCACCTCTGCTTGATCTCCCTCTGCTACCACTTGCATTAAGCTTGCGAGTTTTTCGCTTTTGAGACGAGGAACTCATCATCGCAACTTTGAGCTTGGAGGAGGAGGAGCTTGCTGAGTGGTATAAGCTTAGAGGTTGTTGCAAACTTAGTTCTGAACTGGAGATGTGGTGGCAGTTGCCATAGGTTCAGAAAAGGCTGATCTGTTGCTACTATTGCGCGGCAAAGGAGAATCCTCCAACACGCTTTGGGGACGTTCTGGAACACAGCCCGAAACGAAGAGCTTAACAACTTCATCCGGGGGAAGGATTTGCAACTTGTAAGCTGGAGACGAGTGACGTAGTGTTGCGTGATGGCAGTGCGGAGAACTAGCGTGCATCCGGCAGGGAGAGAAGCCCGCAAGCGAACTGCCCACTAGAGAACGTTGATCCCCCCGCAAGCCAAGAAGCTCATGCTGCTGGCAATGTCGGCTCCGGTTGCGGGGTGGTGATCAGACGAGGGGACAGTCACAAGGTGTGGTGATGCTTTGAGTTCATTCAAGATCACTGGTAAATGGAAAGTCTACATCAGAGCTTCATAATCAGAGTGCCATTGAGCTTTGTTGTTGTTGAAATCTAATATCTCCAAGTCAAAACTCCAGCTTCCAAGAACCTCACTATTCAATGTGACCAAATTTGATGCAACCGGAGAAGTGGGTGAAGGAATCAAATTCCAGACTCCACCCACAATAATGTGATGATTATCCAGAGTATGAGTTTCAAGTGGGGATTGCTTCGTATTTGGTGGTGCTAAGAGAACGTTTGGATTCACCAGTGATACGACTGCACTGCTGCAGCATTATTAGATGCACCCTCCTCAAGTATCTCTGAATTTGCAACTGTGCATTTTAAGCCTTTTTGAGAACTCATTCTCACATGCATATCCTGTTGCTAGAGCTTGAAGTTTAGCCTCTGAAGGTATGCAAAACTTAGAGATCACTTTGAGCACTTTCACTACATGTATGTATTTGAAACTAAGAGGGTCACTTTGGGCACTTTCATGACATGTATGTAAACTATATTTTTATAAAATGTATTGTATTTTATTTTAAATTTCATTTTTAGTGTTTGGGCTTAATATTTTGATTTTCACAAAATTAATGGTATGTAATATTATTTGAAAAAAAATTTAAACTTAAATTCAAAAAATAATGAATATATTTATAGTATAAATAATACAATACAACTTGTTTATGTTTTTGGATTGCATAAAGATTGGGTTTGAATTAATTAGTCAAAAAATGTTTGAAATGAAATTTTAAAACTTGATCCATCTCACATATCTTGTCATTTTCCATTTGAAAGTGATAGTTTGTCAAAATGTTAATTTATCACATACTTATTGTCATTGCCCCAAAAACATCCATTTGTGATATGATAATTATCAAACTCTTCACATGGTTCACAAATTTATTTTAATCATATGGAATCATAATGTTTAATAAATATTACAAATTTCATAAAAATTAAAAATCATTTCAATCATTTTTTGAGTATATTTGTATTTTTTAATACATAGTGATGCACAATTTTTTGTCACAAATATAAGTTGAAATTGCACAATATAAGTTTTTTTTTTAAAAAAATTTGTGTTGAATTCTTTGTGTTAAAATCTACCATGTTATGCAAAAAGTTTGGAAAAATATGTTCCAATGTTACGATGGTTGAAGTTCAAACATGGACACCATTGGAAAACAGTACAATGTGACAACATTTTTGGCCCCTTGTAATGTGCTTTTCATTGTTCCATAAAAACAAACACCACTTCCTTGGTTTGCAAATCCAACAAAGTACCACCTTGATCAAGTTCACTAACATAATTCTAGAGGGAGCAGCAACAATGATGCCAATTTCTTGAATATCAAAATGTTGTTCCTTTGGTGTTCGAACTAGAGATTTCATGGCCTTTTCCCACTACATGGATTCCATTACAATTGAAACTCCTTCAATTCCCAAAGTAAAGGTTGTAAACTCTTGATCCACTACTTTTGTTGTGACCAATTCATTGACCGAATTTTTACCCCCATCTTATCATGTCCCTCCTTTTTAAAGTTCACTAGTTTTCATGTTGTTAAATAATCCCAACTATCTCGTAGGCACACTATCTTTATAAGAGCTCTGGATTCCTTGAAACTCCAAAGTTCTTTCAGGTCTATTTCCTTTCCCCCTAATGAGTTAAACAACTTTACATTGAATATGAGATTATTGTGTTGTAGTGTAAATTGGTGTTTTCAAGCCTTTTATGAACCAAGTTTAGTTTTGATGCCTAGGTTCCAACATTTGAAAAAATTCCTTTATAATATTCTGAAATTATTAACACATTCAACAGTCTTATAAAGCAGTTGCAGAATGATTTTAGTTTCACATTCAAATTGTGAAGGTACGTAAGTGTCACTAAATTTTCTTTTGTCCTTTGCAACCAAGAAATTTATGATTACAAGTTTTAAATGATTATATGTGTGACTGTAGTCATAAACTATTATTTCGGATCTTATGTGTAAAAAAATATAGTCATACATTAATGGGCCATGTGACTAGTAGATGATGAGGTGGCAACAAAATGGGGGATGTTAGTTTTCATCACTTTTATTTCATCTATATGGGTCCAAATTCTTTAAGGTGTACCAAAATCTTATCACAATGTCACCCTTTTTATTCTTTTTTACTTAGTGTTTTTTTACCATGTAAAGAAACATTTATGCATGATTATGATGAAATTTAGAATTGTAATGGTCTAACATATAACCCTTTTGAAAATTTTGACAACTTTTGATTCATTATTTATGGGGATTAAAATATAAGATAAAAAAGGACTATAGTAAAGACTAAGCCCTTTTTGTCCTGTGTGATACACATTAAAAGATTTTCACCCATATGGCATCCATGATTGATAACAAAGTGATGTGGATGTTCGATTGTCATTACAATGATTAAAAAATGATTATAAATCATTTGATATGAACATAGACAACCCTACGCCTACCCCCCACCTACTTATGTACCTACCTATTTACTTACCCACCAACCCATCTAGCAATCTACCTACTTGTTTACCCACCAAACTAGGTACCTATCACTTACCTACTTACCTATTTAACTACCTACCTACCTACTATCCACTTACATACCCACCAACCTACCCACTTACCTACTTACCTACTTACTATCCACTTATGTACCCACCAACCCACCCACCTACCTACCTATTACCCATTTATGTACCCACCAACCCACCCACCAATCTACCCACCGACCCATCCACCTACCTACCTACTACCCATTTATGTATCCACCAACTCACCCACCTACCTACCTACTACCCATTTACATACCCACCAACTCACCCACCTACCTACCTACTACCCACTCACCCACCCACCTACCTACCTACTACCCACTCACCCACCCACCTACCTACCTACTACCCACTCACCCACCCACTTACCCACCTACTTACCCACCCACCCACCTACTTACCACCTACCTACCTACCTACCTACCTACTTACTTCCTACCTCCCCACCTACCCACCCACACATGACCCACTTACTTACCTACCTACCTAGCCACCCACCCACTCATCCATTTACTTACCTACCCACTTACCCACCTACTTATTTCATCAACCTACCTACTTACCTACCTACCTTTTAATTCTTATTTTCTATAACCTACCCACTTCCTACATATTATCCTACCATTTGCTACCTGCCTCATAGTCTTGTAGTGATATGAAATAAATATGTGAAATAAGAAACTTGACCAAATTTAAACACCTTTTGATCTTGTAGTCCATTGGTAAGGACTTAGTTTATCATTATGAAAGTGAAAGGTTCAATTTCCTAATACTTATAACCTATGTGCATTTTGAAGGGGCTAAGGTTAGTAGATTAGACTAAAGTAGTTACATAGGTTATGTAAGTCAAGTTAGATAAGTTAACCTACTACCTACCTACCTTTTTTGACCTACCTAAACCTATTACCTATTTACCTATAAAATACTTTGTGTCTACCAATCATATTTTAGTCATTCATTATATGACATTTTAACATCATATATGGTTTGTCCTCTATGACTTGTCATTTATGATTATAGGATGAAAAATGTCGCATCAAACATTAAATGACTACTTTTCCTTTGCTACTCATCCATCACAACTAAGGGCTTTTAATCATATAATGTCCGGTATGACTACAAAATCAGTCATATATAGAGTCATAGATTTAATAATTTCTTCTAGTGTGTTGAATCCTACATTGGGAGATGCATAAGGATAGCTTTTGGCATAGGAAATGCTACAATAGCTTTTCTTATTGTACTCAAACTCTTCCTTGTGCATCTAAAGTTATTGTAGTAGTAAACCATTGTAACGAAAAACATTGCACCAAAAATTGAAAAAACAAAGGCACATATGATTTAAGATAGTAGCAACATAACCATTGGGCTAGGGTTATTGGTTACGAGTTACTTGGCAACATATATATAATTATCAGTAGCCAAAACAAGCTTTTTCAAAAGCTTCAAAATCTCAAAAGTTGGACAAGTTTCTTTAGTTTGCCCACCATCAAAAAGTGGCATTGCCCATGAGATTTACAAATACAAGGGGGTCCCTACAAGGCTTGAAACAACTAGTAGTGAAATTATTTGCTAATTTGTGTAAGATGAGATAAATTTCAAGACAAAGTATTTCTATTTTCCTTTCTTCTTGAGTTCAAGTGATTTTAGGGTTGGGTTGTTGTTGATATATAGTTCTTCTGTGAATGTATGCAATTTTTGGATTGTAAAGTTTCTAAAGTGAATTACATTGTATTTATACACGTGTAGAAAAAACCAAAAAATCACGGACAATGATGAACAGTCAAATGGTCAAAGGCTTTGTTAATGTGTGGATTGCAAAGGATTTATTTGTTGACTAGTAAGGAATTGTGAAGCACATGAACTCAAATGCAGTTTATTCCAAGTGCAACTTATGGTTGATACAAGTGATTTAGATGAGTTCCAACATGGACAAGGGAGTGAATCATCAAATGGGGACTGTGATGGATCAAATATGACCATGGACAAGAAGCTCCAATATTGGAGGACCATGGGGGTGGGGGAGTTGATGTTGAAGCTTTGATTGAAGCTAATGGAGGGCTCAACTTTGATGATGAGAATTTCAGGCATGGTAAGAAAACATGGAAATTCTTGTACATGAAGGATGTGCAACAAATGTATTATTTTTCACTCTTTTGCTTCTGGAATGGCAAATCATTCATGACATCACAAATATAGCAATGAGTGGGATATCCAAGCTTATGAGAAAAAAATTTGGTCACAAAAAGTTATCAAATAACCATTATGAAGCAAAGTCAAAACTAAAAATGTTGGGTTTGAAAGCTTAAAAGCAAGTGTTATAATGTTTAATGAAGACTTTTGTTAATTTTTCATTCATTGGATTAATTTCAAGTTATTTCACATGTTCTTACGATATGTTAAAAATACAATTATATATAAAAAACTTACATTTTCAACATTAAATTACAACTTTAAAACATGAGAAAACCAAGCAAGCATAACACTTGTTATGTTACATGTTATTGTGATTTCACCCCACTAGTATATATATATATATATTTTTTAATTTTTAATTTTTAATTTTTTCTATTAAAAATTAAAAAAAGATAAATCCAAAGTGATAATTTACTTAGTTGAAATTGCAAACTTCAAGGTAGGTTATTAAAATTTAAAAGATTCAAGACCCTCCATTATCAATTTAATTAGTTATAAAAAATCAATAACTAACAATTCAAGTTTGGATAATTGGATTGATTATTTTTGTCAATAACCAACCAAGTTGGTTCCAAGGTTGAGATCAATAATCAAAGGTTAAATGTTTTAGGATAAAAATTTGAAAGTTCATGGTTTTCAAAGGTTAAAGGTTGTTTTTTTCTTCCTAAATATAAGATTAAATCGTAATTTTTTGAAACAAAGTTATGAATTAAGGTTTATGGATTCAAAGAGAAAATTTTAATAACTCCAACAACGATGGGAAGGGTTAAAAAAAAGGTACCCCCAATCCCATATACAAGCATGGTATTCATCTTCTATGCCACAACCTTCCTTTTTGTAAAACATGATTACCATGTAACCCCTAAATAGGTAGAGAAAGATCAATTTGGAGTTTGCCATGTTTGATTCTCTATGCATTCATAATGATAGGAGCTAGGCATCTTTGAATGTAATGCACCTCCCAACCATGTCATTTCTTCAACTCTTCATTGTGCAACCATTGAGTTTATCTCATTTGAGTTTGATGCAGGTAATAAATGTTAAGTTTTTTTCCAAAAAAATGAGGGAAACATGCCAAAAATTGTTGAATGAGCTTAGTTTTTCCTTAAATATTACATAACTTTATTCATCTCTAACTATAGAACCAAAAGAACATAAGTTATGGAATGTGTATCACCATAATGACCAATGTTTTTGATTGGAATAGCAAAGCATGGTGTCCACCATCTTTTTCTTTTTTTTTCGTATTTTTCAAAACCTTGTTGATTTTGGTATTTCAACTTTTGTTTCTCAAGATATTGTGACAAATTCAATGAGCAATCACTTTCAATTGATGTACATACAAACATCTTTTACACCCATTATGTGGACAAATATTGAGAAGGTTGAATTTTAAGAATCTTGACATATTTTAAAAGTTATGAAATTAGATTCCAACATTGTAAGGCTTTTTAATCAAAGGATTTAACTTCCAAAATCACAATATTAAGTCCCACATATTATCGAAAACATGAAAAAACACAAGAACAAATCCTAAAGGAAAGGTTTAAGTCTAATTTTCAAACAAGGAATAAAATAAGATTACGTGATTAAAACACAAAAACTAAATAAGAACATGAGATGTGCAAGACAAACATGTAAATGAATATTTATTATAATAACATATGCAAACATGAACATGAAAACAACATGACAAGGTTATAGTGCAAGATCGTGCCTAAGACTAATGTTAAACAAATTGAAGAAAATGAGGGGTCTTATTCCTATTTATATTCCCTTGGGGACCTAACTCAAGGAAGCTTTCAAGGAGGGTTTAATAATTCTAAGTTTAAGTTTTGATGTTCAAGGTTTGGGGTTTTAAGAGTCTCAATGGTTGGGGTTTTAAGGTTTAGGTTTTCAATGGTTGGGGGTTTCTAGAATAGGGATAGGCTTTAACATTTAAAATAAAATTATAGTAAAATCTTCATATCCACCTCTACCACTTTGCCATGCCAATGGCACATGATGTGTATGTCAAATGAACATACACATTCAATGTTCGTTGGTCATAATCATGAAAATGCTTGTGTTGATTGCACATGCATCTATCGAATGAATAATTTGTTCACTCAACACGAATTTTTATTCATATATTCAATCAACATTGTCATGTCAAAAATGCAAATAATATCTGGATTTGACATTTGGAAGTTATTCGACATGTTTGTGCCAATTTGAACATGTGATGTCCAACAAACAAATTGTGATTTGACACTTGGAAGCTTATTCGACAAGCTTTTATTAAATTGCTAATGTGAATGTCGAATGGACACCCTTTTTGTATTTGTGACATCTTCCCCAAGGGCAATTTCCATTTCCAAATCAACATGGGTACTAGACTTGCAATCACCTTCAATAGCTTCAATTCACAATTGCCTGGATTCTTGATTAGGGTAAACTAATTGATGGAGACCAATAACCCTGTTGTAGTGTTGAAGTCGTTTCTCAAAATATATGATGCCATAGATCTCAACTTACTTGAAGCCCCTCTCCCTAGATTATAGGGGTAATTAACCTAACAACAAATTATTCCAAGTTGTGCATGAAAGAGTCTAGTTTAAGAGTTGAAACTTAACATTTGTAATGTGGTCACAAATTTGACACAGTCAAATTTGGCATCATGGTGGTTGAGACTTGATTTTCATCATGTAGTTCAATCCTACATTACTTGAATATCTTCTCCTTACAGAATGTGTGATTTAAAATTTAAATGTTTCAAAGATTAGATTTGTCAAATAAAATAGGTGGTAAATAGGAAATCATCTTAAATGTATGATGGTACCTGAAAGAAGACTTCATCTTTGCACATTATAAATCGAATTAATTAATTTCTTATTTTTCATTTTAACAAAACTTAACCAATGACCATGAGATTGCACAATCTACTTTATGAATTACGTTTAAGGGGTGTATTTTATTCACATTTTTCCCAAGTAAATGGTTATAAGTTAATAGGATAAACTTTATCTATTTTAATAATATGGTTGAAGAAAATTGTTATGTCAGATAATTGTTTCGGTAGAAAGTCATGTTTATGTAGTGATTATAAATTTCATGCATGACACAATTGATATATAGTCAAGTGATGTTTGAAAATGATCCTTGTGGTTGGATGGCAACCAAGAACATGGTCCTTCAACCTTGTCATTGGATAATGTCTCATAATCTTGCTGACATAGTTGAAATCATTGGATGATGTTCTTGAAAATGGTCTCCCTTGCTGGAATATGGTGACCAAAATTGATTCTTGCAATTGGATTGCCCACCAAGCTTGGGGAGACCCTATTATTTTTGAATTTTGAATTTTTCTTTTTGACAAAATTTCACTTTTAAAATCAATAGTTGCATTAAAACTTCTTAACTTTTCCTTGAACACTGGTGTTTTTTTCTTTTCACTTTTTGGGTACAATAACATTACCAAACATCTTTAAACACATTCAACATAAATTGGTGACATGTTTGCAAAATTACATTCAATTGTCATTTTACTGTCCTCCCCATCATGAGTTAACTATTTTTTAAAATGTTGCAATCCCCAAAGTCATTTTTCTTTTAACTTTGCGTTGATATTGGGTAAAATTTTTTTGTGTAAAGAGTCAGGCATTAAAGTTATTCAAAATAATAAAATTTAAGAATAAAACCTTAGGTTTCCTTGAAAATGAGGACAACAATCAAAATACAAACGAGATTGTGCCAAAGGAAAAATTTAATAACTTAGAAAAATTGAAATTTCCTCTTTGACCTAGGATGATTTAAGTTTCCTCATGTTTACTACTTGTCTACCTAGAGATCTTTTTATGTTATGGGATATTTAAAAAGAACTTAAAATTTTACCCAATCCTAAACAATAGGACAATAGGATCTAACAATAGGAGAGTAGGATTCTAATTATTTCTAGGACTATCCTATTGTCTTACTTATCATATTGCCTAAATATTTTACAAATAATGAAATAAACTTCAGTAAGAAAATTTGAATAGTTCAAAATAACATAACTCATGTCTTGGTGGTTTTTTACATATGTACATAATTGTGCATGAATATTTTACTAAAAAACATGCAAAAAATATCAAAATGAGTTAAACATATTTTTTTGCATGATTATTTCTTATACATGTGACTTGCATTTAGTGTTAAAATTTTTGAGCTTAATGAATTAAAAAACTAGTCAAATGATTTAATTAGAAAAATAATTTCCCTTGTATACCTTTGTAATTTTTGATGATTTATTTTTCATCAAATTGATCTAATGAATATATAATTACATAAAAAAAGAATTTTTTTCTTGTTAACAAAGTTTTAAATTAATTGCATCATTTTATGTATTCCTTTTGCATTCACTTAAAAAAATTATAATATGGACAATTGAACATAAATTGATCAAAGACTCAAAGTTTTTTTGATACAACATCCAATAATTATTGAAACCTCAAAAAGATTTTTAATACAACATCCAATATTATTGAATTAATTTTTTTTTCTTAAAACACCAAAATACAATATATACACCATATATTTGTAATATATATGAAACACTATGAAAATTTAAAATTGTCCTGTGTAATCCTTTTTCAGTAAAACACTCTTATTTGAAATCCGAATCCTGATTGAGCCTTGAGATACTTAATAATAATTTAAGGATTGACATTTAAGAGACTGCTTAAATAATTCAAGGACACACCTATCTAGATTATGAGAAAAATAAAAACTATTTAAAAGGTTACATAAAATGTACTTAAAGGGCTATCGAAGAAGACATCTAAGACCTACCTAGTTTATGGGATACTAAGGAGATTACTTAATGGGGCTACTTAAGGAGACATTTAAGGTCTACGTGGTTCATAGGACAAAAAAAGGACGTGGAAGGGTACATAGAACCCACTTGTGTGCAAAATCCCTAGTTTCTGAGAAAAGAGATGTTGAATAAAACAAGACTTGCAAATCAAGCGTGACGAGGCCAGGTGAATGCACCGTACAGGGGGGATCGTGGGAGAACATCGCTTGGGTGATGACTATTAAATGCTATGGTCACAACAGCATGGCAGCTGCTGGCCGTGCACCAATAGCCAGGACACCCTTCCACAACACCCATAGGACCATTTCTTAATTAAATATTTTTTCACAGACCCAGGACAGTGCATCCAGGACGTTGAAAACCATTGCCTTCTGGTCACCGCCATTAGTTTTGACTTCCTCTGTGGTGAATTCATTATTTAAAAGAAAGAAACATACCCCAAGAGTTCACATAACCCTGGCTATTGAGGGAGGGACAGCAGCTGCTGTGGCTATATTGGCTAGCACGTTTGCCTCATCGGGTACCCACACCCGTTTTTCTCAGAAAAGAGATGTTAATTAAAGCAAAGCGCAAATCAAGCGTCATGATGAGGTGGGATGTCCCCAAAGTCAGTGGCTACATAAAGTACAGGGCAGAAAAGGACGAACGTATAAGTTTTGACCATAAGTAAAATACTTAGCAACAGTTCCAAGTAGTTTCTCCGAATGCTCTAATTTGGGAGTATTTTGGAGACCATGTAAAACGTGAATATTTCACCGCACAGAATTTCAGGCTGCACTTTCCTTTAATGATATTTGAAGCAGGCTCCTTACATTTGCGAATTGTATTTTGGTTCTCGGGTAAGGCGAACCTTCCACATGCTCTTATCGCCTCCGCTCTTCGCGCACCACCCCAGCTGCAAACACAGGCTGACTAACAGGGCAGAGAGGGGCCCAAGGCGCGCTCGTTGGTAGGCTCGTATTGGATTGAATCTCTCATGCTGGCTGGCCTTCACTCTCTTCAGTTTCCGGGATCATACTTATCTTCTTCGACTGATTTGTGGTTTTACATGAGAACTAAATTATACACAATTTTTGACTTTCGAATCCACTCGGAATTCTCCAGCCCTGCAGCTTCTCGGATCTCACTATCCAAGAGATCCCAAGAAGTTACAATCTGCCAAGTGTCCAAGTAATGTCGTCAGAACTAAATTTCCTACCTGCCTTCACAAAGCACTTATTGAATTCTGTTGGACTCGTGAGTGTTGAACTCGTGAGAATTCTTGGAACGTACGGGAAGTTTGGTATAAAACTGTAGCTGAATTCATGTCACCAACAGGATTCCATCGTATCAGCCTGCGCCTCTACTCTCACTCTCATCCAACACCTCGTTCGCCGAGGTCCTATTAGAAGTTATAGAACAAACCCTAATATAGTGTTCAGTACCTATATACACTCAGTCGTACCACACTCATCCAATTTTCCACACACAGCTCTACAGCTGCTTTCATCACTCAAGCTTTCAGTACTGATCAAACCATCATGACTTACAGCATTCGTTCCGGTATGGGCTCTTGCAACGCTTGGCGGATAATTGTCGCATTTGTATGTACAGCATTAGTCGCTGGAGCAGTAATGGTGCAAGCAGCAGA
>Ga0116227_10004925_pt1 | contig 28633 bp, 13 predicted proteins | sample S1TSphgellanicum_FD_89693 | JGI IMG/M metagenome (GOLD analysis project Ga0116227, IMG submission 89693) | Host-associated microbial communities from peat moss isolated from Minnesota, USA - S1T2_Fb - Sphagnum magellanicum MG | ecosystem: Host-associated > Plants > Peat moss > Unclassified...
AAACATAACATCAAGAACTCCTCAAGGTTCTTGTCACATGAAATACACAAACTTGTGTAATGAAAAAAAAAGAACCAAACCATCAACACAAAGGTATTTAACTAAAAGACCAAATCACAAATAACCAAATTAATATAAATAAAGAAAGTAATTCAACCTTGTGAAAGTAACCTAATTACTTTCCTACTCCAGTAACTAATGAAACCTAATTAGTTGAACTTGAATTATCAACAATTCATGCACATGTTCTTGTGATATATAATCAATGTTTTCATATAAATAAATCCAACAATTTCAACACCAACTTAAATTACCAATTTAAAACATGAAAAACCAAACATTGATTACATTTGTTATGGGTCCTATTAATGTGATTACACCTATATTTTTCTTGTATTATTCACTCATTGGGGCTACATAATTGAATTATTACCATTCCTTAATTAAACACAATTTTTTATATGAATTGTGCACATATATTTGAAATTTTCTTTTAATGTGGTATGATATTAATGTACTAATTGATTCTTTATTAAGTGGGAACCATTACTTGAAGACCACTAATGGGATGGAACCAATGGTGGTTAAGTCTAGGTTTCCAACCAAGTTCAAGTTTAAGTTTTAAAATCAAACCTAATGAATTTATATGAATTTGAACCTAATTTAGAATTAAACTAAAAGGGTCTACATGGACCCGAACTCATTGTAAAACTAAACCCAATGGGTCTTAAGGGTTTTTTTACATTGTTTTAGTCATAAAATTGGGTAGGGGTTAGGGTCCTTATGTATGAGTTTTAGGAATGCTTGGGTCGAAATACATTAGTTAAAGAATACACATGTCCTTCCTTGAATATTCAAATAAACTTAGATTCAAATAGGCTATGTGGTTTGAGCTACAAACGAAGGCAATTAGTGCAACACGCCTATAACCACACTTGATTCCAGCCTTGGAATAGTTCCAAATAATGGTTTAAAACCAACACTCCTTTGTACCTAAAATCAATGGGTCTCATAAAGCTTACAATTCTCAACCCAACAACTAGTGATCTAAAAAATTGGACCCAACCTTAATATTGAAGGGTTTTCCTTTTTAAAAAAATTTGATTATAGACCTAGAATTGACAACACTTTCAAAAACCAAGAACTAGATGGTTTCCATTTTACAAAAAATAATAGTTTGAAGTTGTGGGCTTTACTCAAATAAGGTCTTGTGCAAGGCAAAACCAAGTGTGGGTTCAATTCCAATAAAGAAATGGCCAAGGGCTTCATTGAACAAAAAAAAATGTTCGATTTTTTTTCAACATGTGTTTTTTTTATCAAAATTTCCTTTAAATAGTTGAGGAACAAAACCAATTTTGGGCAAGTATTTGATTTAAAAAATACCATTTGGGTCCAAATAGCTATTTTAATTTTTTTTTGAAATGCCTTCCAAAGGTAGATTTTTTAATTTTTTTTCTCTTAAAAAAAGTTGGTTACATGGGTTTGAATTTTCAAAGGTAGGAGCTAAGGGTAGGGTCTCATGATTTTTTCTATTAGGTGTAAGGTGAAAGTTTTTGCCAAATACCCAATTTATAAAAGATACATGGTTTTTGTCGAATACCAATTTTGAAATATTTGAAGGTCCATTTTTTAAAATTATTTATTGGTTCTTTAATTAAAATGCAACATTAAGAAGAAAGCTTAGAAACAAAAATGTAGTGTGCTTAGAAAACACTTTGGAAATATAATGTGAAATCAAATGGATTTTAATATAAGCCATTAGAGTAATTCACAACTAGTATAATTGATTCCACATAACACATGTTTTTTGGAATTAGTACCAAAAACTTACACAAATGTTGAAGGAAATGACTACATAGTGCACTTTTGTTTTTGGAACTACTACTCAAACTTACACAAGTGACAAGGTTGTCATGAATTAGAATGTTGATTTTTTTTTTATCAAATATGGTTCACCACAACAAGGAACCCTAACACTTGCACATTTCATCATCCTCAAGCATCTCATCAATTGTAAAAATGGCAAATTGCAAAAAAAAAACATGTGCATGGTTTTAATCATTTGGCCATATTACATCCCAAAAACACCATGCCAACATCACCCATCTAAAAATTTGTAATCCATTTTTCCATAACAAAAATCTAAACAAACAACATTCCCACAATTTTCTTCAACTGCTTATCATCACCATGAACTCAAAAATATGTAAACATGTGAACACATTTTAAAAACCACAATAAAATCCCATAATTTTTTCATCACAAAACCACATAAAGGTGGATCACACATGTTCAAGAACTTTTCACATTTTACTTCATCCTCAAATTCAACATCAAGCTCATTTGTCAAATGAAATTTTGCCCTACAAACAATTGCAAAGCCCTTTGGCTCTAAACACCTAATTCATGGGGTCCAATGGCCAATTCTCATGACAAATACCATTTGTTTAAGATGATTAGTTTGAATATGACATCTATGAATTGCAATTAATAACCTTGTAATTGAAAAAAAACATTTTCTTTCAATCTACTTGGCTAGAATCCCAAACATGTCTTTCCAACATGGCAATTGTTGAAAATTTATGCTCCTTTATGTACGACCATGTCAAGGCACACTTGTAAATATTTCTATCGACAAGATAGTGTTGGAACCCATCAAGTTTTATTGAAATAATTTGTTTCAAATTGCTTGCATGCATATTTAAGGTATGAAAAAGATCAAAGTATGCATTATGTGCCTTGCAATTAAGGCCCTTCAACCACATTAGGCCTCAAGAGCTTGTAATATTCCACTAATAAAGGGAGGATCAATAACTCATTATATTGGGCAACCAAGATTGCTACCTTGTCATTTCCCAAATTGCTAGAAACCATATGCAAGATTTTGAACATGAGATCTAACATCAAAACTACAATATTATGACCTTTTTTCATTTTGAACACATGTAAAAAGGAAATGAAAGGGTTTATGATTCCTAGTATTTTGTAATTCATGTGCACCATGGGCTTTTTCATTTCTTCATAAAAAATGTTTATTTCTAGATCTACCTACAAGATGTTTAGAATAATTTCAAGTAGAGAGTTCTTCATGGAAATCTTGGCACATGGAAATGATCCAAGGAGCTAATGCCCATAGCTTTGATTCAACACACAACTTATGACAACTGAAGACAAAACTTTCACCACAGATTTGCAAACTACCCAAGTTCTTGGAGAAGGCACACAACTTTGCAATGCCACAATATGTTGATTACAACACAATGTAATGGCACTTTGAAATGTAAATACATCTTAGAATAATAGAAACCTTATTTTATTTTATTTTAAAATGACCCCACAATTACTAGTTCATCTTGTACATGCATGTTGAAAAAAATCCAACATGCAAGTTTGCTAAACACAAGATATAATGATACAACCTAAAAAGCAAGAAAAAAGACAATTTTGCAATTTTGCTTTAAAAATGACAAAATGATACAACTTACAAAGTAAGGAGGAAAAAAATTGTGAGACACATAACTAGTCTTCACAAGTGTGTTCAATTTTTTGGGTCTTAATCCAAAACCTATGCAAGCCTTATCCTAGGATTGCTTCATCCTCCTAGATTTTTTGGGCCAAATTATGCATTTTTGGAAATCAAATTACATTGATCATGTTATGGATGCAAACTTGAAACCACAAGCAACTTGATGATCAACAATTGACAAAATTTTGGCAATGCACACCCAAAGTAGGGGCCATCAAATGGTTTGAACATGCCCAAGATGTTGCATCACAACACAAAGTTCAAAGTTTCAACACAAGTTGCTAAATTGGACCCCTTGTCCTTGACATAAGCCAAAATCTTCTATGAAAGATAACCCTTTTAAAAGCTATCACAACTTGGATTCATAGTTATGCCACTTGTATCCACGCCTCAAACAAAATGATGACCTAACATTCTTAGGCTCATGCATAAGACCATTAGAGAAAAGGCTGAATGGAATATGAAAATAAAAAATAAAATATGTTGAAAAACTATGTCAAAATAATTTAAAGGTCTTAAAAGATAACATGTATGCAAAGAGTCTAAACAAAAAAGAAAGTACTAAAATCCAAATTCTAGAAGTTTAGAACTTCAAAAAAACGTTTTGTAATGCAAAAGGTTGAATTGGCCTTTATTAATTTTCGTAAGCAATGATAAATATTCACAAATCTAGTATTCTACATAATTCAACACTAACTCTTTTACAAAAATAAACATGCAAATATGGGTTTTACTCTTATACATAAACAACACCATTGGTAAGGAAAAAACTCCATTACAAAATAATATCAAATTTTGTGGCAAAAAGTAATCTTTTAGAAAACAAAAGGAACATCACAAACTTTGGGTCTTTTTTTAACTAGAAAAAACTTTAATTAAAGTGCTATTGTAATTAATAATCTAAATTGATTCGAAAAAAGAGGTAAAAGAAAAGTTTAAAACTCCCCAACACATCTATTGGATAAAATATTCATGTTAAAAGGTCATGTGAACCTTCTTGAAGAGCTACCAAAGATGGTCAATAGGAGTAGTGCCATCCAAAGAAATGTTTGGTACCCCCATACCGAACATCTAATGATTCTTCTAGGGATTGCCATCTTGAAAGCTATATTTATCCTTCAACAAAAATATCAAAAAGTTAATATTTGAATAGTCCAATGGCTACCAAAGGTACGTAATTTCAAATTTTCAAAATTAATTTTCCTTTTAACAACTCCTAAACGTTTGACAAAAAAATCACCACAATAGTAAAAACATCATGTGCACCTTTCAATATCCAAAGGTCAAAGGTGCAAATAATTGACAAAACATGTTGGTAATGTAGGTTGCACATGGCTTGAGAAAGTTTTTTACACCAAGTTGGGTAAAACTTTACTTGCAAATACTTTTTGAGGATGAAAAACATGTGGGCATAATCTATATGCTAGTCTATGCAACCATATGGACTCAATAATCCTCAAAGGCGTAACTTTATTATAAATCACATAATGTCTTCTAGGAAGGGTTTTTTATTTCATTATCCTTTTTGAATGGATTGATGGACCCAAACAAACAAAAGATGGCATTGAAAGATACATGCAACCTCTTATTGGTTGATATCCAAACTCAAGCGCACCTTGAACATGATTGAGTAGCTACATCTTTTGAGTATTTTGCATAAATAATCTTGTCTTCCACCTTGACATGTTTTTTAGAATAATAATTCTATTAGCCTTATGATATGCAATCAACCTTTTGCAACCTCTTGTACACATGACCAAGATTTCAAGGCCAATCATTTGATTGTGGTAAATAATGCATCACATGATTTGGTTTGATTAAAAAAATAGGTTGGTTGTTGTTCACCTTGTAAAATGCCTATGTGAATCAATTCTAGTTGTGAGGCTTCCAAGCAAGGCCTTGCTTCTTCAATTCCCTCATGTGTAATTCCAAAATATACATCTTATCACCATCTACCTCCATGTTTAGCTAATGTCGCAACCCCACTTTGGCAAAGTGTGGGGGTGAAGCCCAACACTTCCAAAGTTGGGAGTTGGAGTCCTCCGGGACTCTCGAACGTTTAGAGTTCGACAACAAGGTCCAAAACACTTCACATTAGGGGTGTTCTTGGTGTCATTGAAAAGGTCTTGAAGCGTAGATATCGAAAATGGCCTCGCATTGGTCATTTGGACATCTGCAGCCCAAGTTATGGGCAAAAGAAGGGCCGGGAATCAAATTGGCAGTTTGACTCCCGACCACTAAAAGTCCAGAATCGACCTCTTCCTGACGTCCGAATTGAGAGTGCAACACGACGTTGGAAAGATCTTGACGAGGGCTACAACTTTGGTTCAGACCTTGTCGCGATCAGACTTGGCAGTCAGGAGTTACGAGCTCCCAAAGTCCCGAGACTCCAACCGGGACAATTTCGGGACTCCAACTTGGGAGTCCCGGGAAAAAAGAGCCATTTGGATGTAGCCTCGGCGGTGAGACGCAGAGAATAATATATGGGGGAAGGTGGTGGCTTCCCCCGAGTTCGGGCCGTGGTGAATCAAGTAGTCCAAGTTGCCCGTGGCTTGTCCCAACACCCAAGGGTGTTCCCGAATGTGAACTAACCCTTTTGTGGTTGGTTTTGGATGCAAATTCGTGCTTGATCTACTAGTCCATCTTCCTAGTCTAATCCCGGGACTTCTAATGCGCCCCTCTACCCCTCTTTAGTGCTCGAAGTCGGGAGCGCCCTTCAAGCCCCACTTTTCCACAACTACGTATAGTTGGACCCTCAAGTGAGTTCAACTCAGGACTTGGGAGTGCGTCAGCTAATGTCCACTTTCATACTGCAAGATTTCAACTTGAATACTATTGAAAGCATTTCCTACAAATGCTAATGTAAAAATAACATTAATAAGATTAAGAACATGCATATGGTTGATGGGAGTTGAGAAATCTACCATATAGAATTGAAACTTGAAGGTTGTAAGGTTGTCAAATTATTTAAAAGACGAAAGGTAATGACCCCCATAAAACAATGAACATTGCAGATCACAAACAAACATATTAACATGTGCAATACGTATGAAACAAGTGGGCTTGAGGAAACAACCTTAAGTACAATTTGTATTGCAAAAAAAATGCACAAAAATAATGGATTAATTGATGGAGGGGTATCAAAAAACAACTTACAACAAGACCATTGATCATTTTCCCTTAGCTTAAAGGGTGGGAGGTGAAAGATAACAACTTTTTCCATATGTACAATATAAAGATGAAAGAAAAACATCATGTTCAAATGGATGATTGGGAAAACAACCTTGCACAAGCTCCAACACTTAAGCTTTGTGAATGTGGAAGGTGAACCTGTTGATAACAAGTGATGAATACCATTCTACAGGAAGTGAGATTGGTAATAATTGACAAACCTAGACTTAAGCAAAAACAAAAGTTATCTTTCTTTCAAAGGTTCCACTTGAAAAATCAATAAAACATTGGTTCGTTTTGTCATAATCACAACAAGTGACAAATGAAAACAATAAGACTACAAATCACCAATTTGACTCACACAGTGAAAGTGTAAAAAATTGGAAGACCTATGATGTAGAACTTAAGCATAAGATGAAGAATCAAATGATCGCACAATAACAACACATTCCTAAAAATAAAAGCACACAAAAGGAGAACATAAAAACTTACCTTTTTCAAGGTGCTCATCATCATTTTAGCATAGAAACCACCTACAAGATGTTTATTCTACTATTGGTGTGTTGCATTGATGCAAAACACTGCAACAACACATCTCCTTGGCAATTCCAATGTCATAATCAACTCCTTTTCCATCATCAATTTGCCAAAAGAAAGGTGACAACATTTCATCATAATCACACCTTTTCCAACCCCTTTCCATTACTCTCAACAAACAAAAGAAATGGGTTTTGGAGCTGTAAAGAGTGGCTAGTGGCTATTTTTTTTCAAAAATAGAACCCTAAACCCTAATAACCATACTAGTAGATATATATCTAAAGGGATGAAGTCAAGGTTTTGGCTACTAACCTGGATGTTTTTAAAAATCAATTTGATTTTAATTACAAATAACATGATTTTTGAAAATGCATGTATCAAGGTGGGGGCTAGTGCTGAAAGTTTTGTAACCCCTTGTATTAACATAGGGTGGGTCTTTCGAAAGATGGCCTGGTCAAAGATCCAACAAGGGTTCAGTTTGAAAATATATACCCACCCAATATTGGAAAATATGTTGGGTAACATGCCCTCCACATAAACTTACAAATTTGGACCAAGTTTTTACAACATTTACAAGTATTGTGGAACAAAGCAATATTTGCATATTTTACTCAAACAAGGGCAATGCCTATATAACATCAATGCCCAAAGCCTCGTTCGTTTTAATATGGTATATCCAAATTTCATGTACCCCACAATCGAGTGACCTCACAAAATTTGATAAACAAAAGAATACCACCTTTTTCATGTCTAATGCCTCTTTTTCATTTTGAAAATTAGAAGATAATCTCAAAGTTATCTAGGTGTACGTTAGGAATTGTTCAATTCAAAGACTTCTCATGTGCTTCTAGCACAATAGTCATGAAATGCATGTCGTAGGACAATCTTTAGTAAAAGACTTTACTATGCTTTCACAAAGTTACTACAACCAATAGATATGGACTTCCAAAGATGAAGCCATATACATAGATCCACATCCACACCCATTCACACGCCAACTTTTGGGTGACTCATGCAGTTACCCAAAACATGCTATTGCAGAAGGATTTAACTTTTAAATAGGTGGTTTTTTCAGGCAAAACCAACAAAAAAACCCAAAGCCCGTGAAAAATTATTTTCCTTCGATCATTTTTGGATCCTCTGCCATTGAATTTCAAAGATAAGGACACATATATCAATTTGAAAGGTCCAACAAAATCCACTATTCCAACAGAAAGTTACAATGATCAATTTGGACCCCTTCTACAAGCCAGACCTAACAGGCTACTCCAAAGCGGTTAGCCTATGACTCCAGGAGTCATCTAAACAAAAGTGCATCATCAAATCCCACAATTGGTCCACCATGTCTCAAGGCATCTATGGTCACCAGCACCCAAAAACCTCACCCTTCCAATTAGATTCCCTTCCGACATACTTGTCACATTGCAAGCTGTAAGATTTTATTCATGTTGTTTCCACCATGACCTCACCAATGCAAAGGTTGAATTGGCATATAGATTATCTTCTTCGCGGTTGGATCTGAACAAAATCAAGTAGTCAACCAAACAAAACTACATCCCACATACTGTAACTGCAGAGGATCCAAGTGATATGTGGTCACCCTGCACCCCCAAACTACATTCTTTTGGGTAGACCCAGCCACTTACACTCTTTCAATCAGGACTTGTGAGTTGTGACCTTGTGGGCCATTCACAAGTATTTGATTCTTTTTTTTGGCCACCATGATCTCATCATAACTTGCACCACACAAAGATTGAAAAGCTTACGTTTTCTTGCCCTTTACCAATGGATAGAATTGGAACAAAATCTATTTCAGCAAGGAGGATATGTGAACCAAGGAAAAAACAGTCATCAGTTCTTATCTCCAATTGGCATACAAGACAATCCTCAATTGAACTTCCACCGCAATCACATGCATGTTCGATTGGTATTTCACATGCATAAAAGTAATTAAAAATTGCAGATGCATTGGAGTACTATCAACTTTAACATAGCCACTCCCTAATTGATCAAAACATTGAACTAAACTAGGCCTAATCATATATATTCAGGAAGTGCAGCTCCTTGTGTAAAACGATCAAACAACAACCATCTTCTAATCTCAATTCATCTTGTACCAAAAGTCCCCTTGAGTCCATTCTTGTGCCACATTTATGATGCCAGCGTTCCAATTGTAGTATAATATATGATCCCAATCTGATATGAACACTTATGAAACATGTGATGCAAGAGGGCTGGAGATGTAAAATGGTGATATAGATGACTACCAGGTGGCCACGGTGCAAGATGGGCAGTATGAATTACAACACGACTGTGAAATGCTAGCAATCTATACAACCTTGTTCACACCACCTCAGCAAAAATTGTCCTTGTCAACCTTTCCCCCCTCCAGTAGCAGTAAATTGGTTTGCTTCACACCCTTGACCAAGACCAGATTTGGGGTAATAGATTGATCTTGAAGAGTTTGTGAAACTAGAAGCTGAACAATGAATCAAATTTAGCGCACACAATAATTCCAAGGTTCTAATCCTATGAGTGTGATATGAAGACATGTTTAATCACATAGCAATTATCAATTAATAATTCTGCTAATTCAATGTGGACACAGCCATATGTTGCATGCTTATCTTGATGTTGTAAAGTCCCAACCTACCTAGTAAATTCTCTCCACCTCCCTAATCCCACTCACTATCAGATTCAGACTCACAAAATCATTGCAACAACTACCTCCTCTTTCACCATTAGAAAGATTGGATAAGTTATGCAATGTTGGGGAAGTGGATTCAAAATGTCATTTAGGATTTATGGGTTTAGACAAACTACAAGAGGCCAGGGTGGATTGAGAGGCAAAATTAGTATTCTTGGAGCCTTGCAAACTCAAAAGCGAAACCTAGTTTGAGGGAGGACAGATTTGGGGCAGGGGATAGTTTAGCAAGTAGAAGGTTTGGATGCTCCTTTTTCTTTTCCTGTTCCAATACCCTCTATATTTGCATCATGAACCTCCCACTGGAATGTCAGCATTGTCACATGAAGGTAATGTCAATGGTAGATTGTCAATTAGAGCTACCATGGGCACCATCTCTTTGCCTCCCATTCATGGAGTTGTCCTTGGCTTACTCAGTGATTGCATTCAAGAAGCTCATTATCTGTTGATGGTGAAACCTTCCATGCATCACAAGCAAATTCATTGGACCTTGGACTAAAATCCAAAGCAGCAACCTGCACCAAGGTGAACATCCATAGGATGCATCTGGCCATTACATCAAAGAATGTAACCCCACTGATTTCATCAGCTTCTGACAGTGGGTGCAGATAAGTACATAATAATCCACTCAACTCTTTAGGCAAACAATTTTGTACAAATTTGTGTCTGGAGTTTCTGTTACACTTTGGAATCAATGGGAAGCCTTAGTCGTGATACACATGTTTACCCTTCACACTCTCAAGGTATTCGCCTTCATCATGTTAGATATAAAAAATTCCATCTTGCAGCTCATCTGCATCCCTTGATCCAGATAATGCAAGCTAAACTCCTTTACCACCATTAACTTTTGTGTGCAGGAACCTTGCAAGTATTTCAGTTGGGCTAATTTCCACTGAACAAGAAACGAGATGGAAGCTAAACAGAAATGAAACCTAAGAATAAGCTTATAATGCTTCTGCCCCAATTCTCCAAAGCATGGAACACTACATCAATCTGCCATAAATGATCTCTGGATAAAGTCATAATGTGTAAGCCTAAAAACACTGCAGTAACACTACTCAGATCTTGCTGCAAACCGTTCCACCTTCTTGTCATTGAGGTTGATGCCAACCATGGCTTCTCCAAGCCCTGCACTGACATCAGCAAGCACATGAGAATCATTATAGTGCGTAACAGCTTCCACAATTGCACGTGCTCTCTTTGCAGGATCACCACTCTTGAAAATCCCAGAACCCACAAATACACCATCACAGCCCAATTGCATCATGAGTGCAGCATCTGCAGGTGTTGCTACTCCACCAGCAGCAAAATTAACCACTGGGAGCCTTCCAAGTTGCTTTGTTTGTCTGACCAGCTCGTAGGGAGCTCCAATCTCTTTCGCAAAGGTGAAAACTTCATCATCATCTAAGCTTTGTAACCTCCTTATATCACCCAAGACTGCTCTCGTGTGCCTCACAGCCTCAACAACATTTCCAGTGCCAGCCTCTCCCTTTGTTCGAATCATGGCAGCACCTTCAGCAATTCGCCTCAGAGCTTCTCCAAGGTTGCGGCACCCACACACAAATGGGATCCTGAAATTGTGCTTGTTGATATGATGAGCATCATCAGCAGGGGTTAAAACTTCACTCTCGTCAATATAGTCCACAGCAATGGCCTCCAGAATTTGTGCCTCAACAAAATGACCTACACACACAATCCCAGATCAACACCAGCTTGAGAACACTCATCCTTGAATTCAGAGAAAGCTGAGTCACACACTCAAGATCCAAGCTCTGGAGCAACAGACAGCAACAGTAAAACGAGATTCACATTCCAAATCGCTCATTATCGAAGACCCAACAATCTGGAAAATGATACAACGATTGCTTTCATTTAATTCCCAAAACCAAAGTTTTGGATGTGCATCTCATGCACTATGCCAAGCATGAAACACTCAGCAGCAGGCATTCCATTTTTAGGATTGTCTGAGCACTGGGTTCCCACATATGGCTGGCCCTCCTGCCAGTGCGGTGGGAACTACAAAAATGTAATTCCTGCTGTAATGGTATGAGAGAAGAGCTGCAAGATCATAAAACTAAAACCCTGGCAGAAGAGGATTACACCCAGAGCCCAGTTTGCAGGAGTAATGCCCTGCTGCTAGAGCTTTACCCTATACATAATCAACAGGTCAGAGACTGATGCTGCTATCATTCAAATAGAAACAACTACAGCCCCTAAAGCAGACCATTTTAATAGAACTCGCCGCAAAACCCTAGATAACCATCCTCGTCCTCAGAATGACCAGACAACCTGGCTACATTGATAATAGACAGGTAGAGTAGCATCGAGACTCGAGTTCTGCCAATCGCAGCAACGACAGAACACGAGGAAAAAAAACTAACACAGAACATAGCATCAGCCTCCCCCTTTTCCTCTCAAATATTTTGGATAAAAACTGTCGAAGGATGTCATTCTTATTGAGACTCGTGTAGAGAAAAAGCACTTTCTCTAATGTAGCACTCAGTGTTTGTGGGTTCTCCATTTCCGCAAAACCCCCTGCAAAAATCATCGTCCAGCAGGACATTGAAAACAGGACACAAAGAGTACCAAAAGCGTTGAACTCACCAATCCTCGCCTTAGCCATGACAGGAATAGTGACAGCCTTCTTGATCTCTTTGATAAGCCCCGGGTCACTCATCCGCGCGACACCCCCTTCCGCCCGTATGTCCGCAGGCACACGCTCCAACGCCATAACCGCCACAGCTCCAGCCTCCTCCGCAATCCGCGCCTGCTCCACGTCTACCACGTCCATGATCACACCCCCTCTCAACATCTGCGCCAACCCCACCTTCACGGCGTAGCTCGACTTCTTCGTATTCTCAGAAAGAACCCCATTTCCGTAGACCGCCACAACCACGTTGCTACCCTCTTCCATCACAACAAGACTGCGCCCAAACCCAGCGAAAAATAAAAACACGCCGGCACCCACTCCACTACTCTACTTTCGCTCAAACACAAAACTCACGCTCTCAAACTCAAAGCCCTTTGGCCTTGTCCTTGTGCTTCTACGACCCAAAACAACATACCACCACAAATCACCCCAAAATTTAACAAGCGAACTTTATAGAATCGAAGGACGGAAAGCGTGTGAAGCCTTTTGAAAAGCGAGCTAATCTTAGGGATGAGTAGGAGGTGTTGGTGACATCGTTGGTGCACAGTTGAGAGGTGAAATTTAAAGCCACGACAACAATGGTGGCAACGAGATTGTTGGCGTGTGGATGTGAGCAATGCTCACCAGGTTGCTTGGTTCCAGTTGATAGACGGTTTGAGACTTATGCTTGTGTTACTATGTATGTACAGAAGCACCTGAACTGTTTGTTTTGGGTTTGATACTAGATACAGATTTAAGGTCCGTAAAAGTATACTCTCATCACAGCTCAGTTCGTGTATCCGTCGGAAAAGACGGGGTTGTGGTGGATTCCCCCCTCCTTTAGATAGACCACAGGTAGGAACGTAGGAACTTGCAAGTAGTTTGCAAATTCGCTTTTATCTTTTTTTTGCTTTCTTGGAGGTAGGTGTGAGAGAGAACTTTAGCTTGGCTTTTCGACCCAGGACAGGGACAGAAAACCGTTCCTCTGGAATTTCAGTGTCCCCTCTGTCTTAGTTAAGAACTCCCAGGAGACTGATGATTGCACGATGATGTCTCCAGGAAAATCCCTTTGTGTGTCGAGTACAATTGCATGCTGGAACTTACTGCAAATTGGAGTACCCAGGCAACCTGTTAACTTGTAACTCACGCTATCTCAATTTTTTTCAAAAACATTTAGCTTGTAGAAATAAATAGCTTGATCTATTAACTTGTAACTCACGCTATGCAATTTCTTAATGAAGCTAATCTAGTTTGCAGGTTTGTTTAACCTGGCTGGCAACAAATATGTGTTCGTGTTTTGCCTTTATTTCAGGGAAAATTATAGGGCACAAAATTTTGCATAGTTTTGTGTGCTGCCCATGGGGACCATCACGCTAGTCAAGTCCGTTTTTGGGGTATTATTACACTGGTAACAACTAACAACCTTGGAGAAATAGGCTAGTCTATTTGGAGGCTGCCTTAGAACATCTCCAGCGGTGCTCGGTATCGGTATGTGAATCTGCACAGTAAAATCTGATGAAGAAAATCCAACTTGTGCCCGTTTGGCTCCAGAAAATGGTTTTGGCTCAGCATAATTTCGCACGTTGCCGTGGCTGGCAAAAAGCAGTGTGCACCTGCCGAAAAGAGTGTAACTGCTGCTCAGTGTTTCTGATTGGCCCATCATAATGATTGGTCCAGGTGGTTTGCTATTAGTAGTCCCCCCCACCTATACCTATTTGCTGCCCCAGTTTCAGTTTTATTGGGGGATTTGCAAAAATGTAACTAAACTTGGATGTGAAAATGTTTTCGCTGGGTCACATACTGAGGACAGCTGGAGATGCTGTTATAAGGCGAAATTTCCCACTCCAACCGTATTTGGAGGGTGCATTATAAGGCAGAATTTCTCACTCCAACCGTGAGCGCGAGATTTTGCATAAGAGCCCAGGCAGATTTGCATAAGGCAAGGTCAGCCACCAATTCCCCTACAGGTAATTTCGAAATTTCCCTCGACTTCTCACTTTTACTATATTTAATAGTTTCAACAGGTTTTTCTACCTGGTAAGGGTCCCCATTGTGGACACTCCCTAAACCTGCAAGGCCCCCTATACCTATAGGGTTACCTCAGGTATAGGTAGTTTACAAGTCGTAATGTTCTCAACGGGGACAAATCGGCCAGACTGAACCAAAACACACTAGCGTATGCTCCGTTTCAACGGGCTCCTTATGTTATGTGTAGGGTGACGTAAACTAGAGTCCCAAAATAAGAGCCCACCCAAGGGGGAGCCTAAGGGTCCCTAGTTTGGGAATGCCCCGCTCTAAGGGGATTTCCTGGAGTGGGCATTTTGCTTTTTGAAGCGCCCTGCCATTTGTGTACAACAGACTCTGCTTCATAACATGCCCTCCGCATATTCTGAAACAATTCTGCTGGTGCTTTACAACTTAGTTGTAGATAACTGTCATCTGAATTAATAAAGTTATCTGTAAAGTCCTCCCCAGTCCCATACCCTGTCCCATCCCCTGTCCGGATTTCGCCCCTTGTTTTCGGTTACTCATAAAGTTCCCAAAACTGGGGGGTGAAATTGTGAAACTGGGGATCAGAGCAGGAAATAGGGGATGAGATGGGATGTGAACTTTTTTTTTAGGCACTATTTTTCCCTGTTTGGGCACACTTGAGGGACTGTTTTGGGACTTTTTCTGACATTCTTTTTGGGGCACACTCAAAGAGCCTTCTTTTAAAAGTCTTTTGGTCCCTTCTTTGACTTTGTTTTTTGGGCAGACTCAAAAGGACTTCTTTTGAACTTTTTTTGGCCCCTTTTTTTTTGTTTGGGCACACTTGACCAAATTCTTCCATGCTTTTGTTGCCCTTTTTTTGGGCACACTGAAAAAATTATTGTGCAGTTTTCTTCAACATGAGTGTGAATTGTTCATATGTTTACTAGTGGCTTTGCACCAATAATTTGAATGACCTTTGACAATAGGCATGAATTGAACTTGCTATAATAAGAGACACTCATTGGGAACAAAAAATTACAAAAGAATTGCAAAAATAATGTTTGAATTTGTGTAAAACGTACACCATTGACAACGCCTCCCTTTCAATCACAATGTAATTTTTCTCGACATTGTTGAAAAGACCCGAGGCATATGCAATGGGTTGGTTGCATTTCTCAATAGGATTTTAGGTGAACATTGCCCCCATAACAAGGTTAGAAGCAACAAAGTGTAAATGGAACTCCGAGGTCCCATCGTGGAGCAATGACGATAGGGGCATCCATGTACCTTGTTTTGATGGTGTCCCAAGTTACTTAGCATTCCAACATCCAATCAAATACTTCCATTTTTTGCAATAGCTTGGTGATTGGGGCCATGATGAATGCAAGATACTAAATGAATCATCGGTAGAATTGAGCCATGCCATTGAAAACCTGAATGTCTTTGGGGGTTTTTGGTGGTGGCATGTTCATGATTGCAAAGATTTTTTTTGGATTCAATATTTGCCTTCTTTTGACACAATGTACCCCAAAATGACTCTAGAATAAACTAGGAACATGAACTTGTTTGGGTTTAGGTTAATACCAAACTCATGGCATTTTTCAAAACAAAGCTGCAATTTGTTTTTGTGAGGTTCGATCATTGAATACACTGAAAATTGTCCAAAAACAACTTCATGAAAACCCCCATATATTCTCAAAATCCCAAGTTAACCACCCGTTGGTAAATGGGTGGAACATTTTAAAGTTCAAATCGCATAACCAACCAAACAAATGTGGCCTAATCTGTGATGGATGTAGTCTTGTACCTATCTTTGGAAGTTATTTTAATTTGACAATAACAAAAAATCCATTGAAAAAAGAATATATCTCATGTGGTGTCACCATATTCAAGACCTCTTCTATAAATGGTAGGGTATATAGGTTTTTTTTGGTGGCAACATTTAGTTTTTGGAAATCCACATGACAAATTTTGTTCTTTTTTGATACCATGACAATCAATGACAACCAAGAGGCATTTTCGATTGGCACAATGAACCCGACAACAAACAGCTTGTCCAAATCTTTTTCACTATTACTATGTAATTCAAGTTCATTCAATACCTAGCTTGATGAGTTAGTGGGATTGTTGTGTCAAGCTCAATGCGTTGTTGGGCAATATGAGGTGGGATTCGCTTGAAGTCTTTATACATCCATGCAAAAACATCATTATACTCTTATAGTAGTTGCTCAATTTTACAATCATTGGGTTATCTAGATTTGTATTCAATTTCACCAATTGAAGTGCTTTAGTAGTTCCTAAGTTGAAATTATTGATTTGGACATCATTAGATAATGTCCAATGTGCAATCTTCAACTTTTGAACCTTTAGTTCTAGTAGGAATGGTATTGACAAGAATCATTACAAGGAATCTTCTACAATCTAACCCATGCATTTGGGACTTTTGTCCAAATCAACCATTTTTGTGATTTTAAATATATTGTCTTCCGTGGCAATTGGTAAAAACAACTAGTAGTCACATAAATGATTATAAAGTGATTTGCAATTGCAGATGCACTATATATTTGCAACTAATGTCCATTTGGATGAAAATGAAAAATACATTTATATCATCCTTTTTAATGGCATCCCAAATTATGTGGAAATGTAGGTGTTTCTTGGAATTGAGAGGTAGTTCATAGGCCATTGGACACCATGTGACAATCTTTTCAACTTGATTTGTGACTATAAATCTTAGTCACAAATGCACATGTAATTAAATGTGAAAAAAAAGTTTACTAAGAAAATAGTTGGATTTTTGGTCTAATTGTTTTTCCTTAATTTTTTTCAATGAACTAACCATTAAATGTGTAATAAGGTTTCATGGGTTTGCACAAAAATTTTGGGGAACCCATGGCAAATAATGGTAGAAATAGGACTAGGTAGTATGTAATAAATATGTGGCTAAATAATAGGTATTTTATCATGTTGATATGTCATAGTGCTTTTTAATTAGTTTATTAATTAGGTAGGCTATGCAATTGATCTATTAAATAAGCAATAAATAGGATAAGTAGTATGTAGTAAATTAGTTAGTAGGTCATATGTATGTGGGTTACGCAATCAATACTTTATGATGTTGATATATGTGATTTTTTAAATTAATTATTATATTAGGTAAGCATTATAATTTATTTATTGAATAGGCTAAGTAGTAGGAGTAATTTATGACCTATTTATAAGCATTATATAGTGAATAAGTTATATATCATACATCTAAATTACATTTTGTTGGTACAATTATGATCTATTATAAGCAAAATTGTGTAATATAATTTTAAAAATCAAATAGAGGTTTAAGATGTGGAAAAAAAAAAAATTACATGAAAAATTTATCATAATTTTAAGTAAAACTTAAGATATTTTATATGTAAATGAAATAAATTATATAGTTCCATAAAATTAATGAATTATACAACATTAATTAATATTTAAAATTAAATTTTATATCTAGATTTATTATATATAATAATATAATCAATATAAAAATATTGTATTTATATTAGAATTTATTTAGGATCCATTTATAAATCATGTGATTAAATTATTTTTTCCACGGAATGGTCATTAAAATTGTATTGAATAATGAAATTTAAATTTTTTTCTTTTCAAATCATATATATATATATATATTATTGGAAAAAATTTAAGTTAAAAATTTAATCTTCTCATTTGGACAAAATCATAATAAAATATCAAAAAACAAAAATGATGTTTTGTGTAATGTTTTAAATGAAATAGGTCAAATAGAATGCACATTACTTCTTTTCCACAACAAGTGGGGTGGCTTGGTGGTAAAGGAGTTGATCTCCATCCTTGGGGTTCAAGGATCAATTTTCACAAATGACATGGGTTGTGATTAGAATGTTAATTGAAATACCCTACCTATATAGTCAATATAACTTAAGTGCCTATCAAGTAAGTAAGCACAATATGTGGCCTACTTAACAACTTAAATTAGTTTTTAAAGCCTAGCCTATGTAATGACATGTGTCAACATGGTATAGGTTGAACTTAATGAACTTAACCATAATATGAATATATACAAATGATGATGATGATGATAAAATATTTAAATAATAAATATGTAAATAAATATAAATAATGCGATTAAATTATTGAGTCATAAAATCAGTCACAAAATGACAATGCCACGTAAATTGGTTTGGATGGATGAAAAGTTCATGTAAATCACATTTTTATACAACTTGTCCAATGCAACTAGACCCTATAGCAAGTCACACGTGGTAATTACGACTATAAATTAGTCGTTAATCCAATCATTTATTTATAAATTCCTTGTAATGAATGTTTCCAAATGTGTGTGGGAAATCAAAAATTATATTGTCATTATTAATATGCAATTTAGTGACAACTTCAGTTGGGATTTTTTTATTTTGGTAGGGTATTGTTTTGATTGTGAACAAGTCTAAGTCCACAACCAATATAAATTTTTTTTCTTCGTATAAATTATACCTTCCATATAATCATAAGAAAACAACATTTTTGGTCATTTGGTATTTATGTCCAGATATTTGGTAATAGTGATTGTCCGTACTAAACCATTATGTTTGATGGTGATAAAATTGTGCCCTCAATCATGTGTGACCTTCACATTATGCAACTAGGGGCGACCCAACAACAAGGAATAACTTGCATCCAAGACATTATTCTTCATAACAACAAAGGCAACTATATATGGGATGTCGTGTATGTGTATTTAAATATTTCTAATCATGCCCACTAGTTTAGTGAGTTTTTGATCAACCATCCTCAAGGTATAAGGGGCCAATCTAGGGGTAGGTAATCCTAGTATTTTTTAATGATGTGAACCCTAGATCCTCCATCTAACAAAATATCTTCTACCAAGTTTCTACATGAACTTGAATGACACCCACATGTGAGGGTCTATGGTGACTAAAGCTATGGTGGGATTGGATTTTGGAATGACAATTAGTTTCTTGGGAGAAAGTTTTGCAAGTACATATTGTTTCAAGTTAGGAATTAGGTTGAATAGTTGTGCCATGGTTAAAATATGTTTGTTGTCCAATAGTTGTCCAATTTTGTGGAAAATTTAAATTGTGGACATTGGGCCAAATTTTGGTGTTACCTTTTTAGTGTTATCATTTTGAATATTTGGAGAATCAATACCTAGGATTCCAGTATTGGCTCTTTTGGTGACATGTCCATAAGTGGTTATTTATTGGAAACACCATGTACTTGCTCTAGAGCTAAAGGGGGTTCCTCCTCTTGAATTTGCTTAATGGCAATCTCAAAAGATTTCTAAGTTTCTCCTCTTCAATCCAATTCATGGTAGTTTTCATTTTCTTGGTTCTTTATCCTTGAAGACCACCATTTCAAGTGTTCAATTCCAAGTAGTCACAACCAACACCATGTTGACTACAATTTTTTATTTTATTTTTAGTTCTACAAGGCTTACCTTGTCCTTGAACATGTCTTAAGTTGCCTAATAATGTGGGCAATCATAATTCTTGTGTTTTAGAGAATTGCAAATGAAACAACAATTAGCAATAAGGCCATCTTGTTGCCTTCATTTCGGTTTGGCTATTGGTAAAAATTTCAAACCCTTTTTTTGTTAGGTGGAAATTTCATTAATTTAAAACTCTTTCTTTTCTTTCAACTTATTGTTGGGATTTTCTAGATTCCAATGGCATTGTTCATTTGTATGGTCGGTTTTGTAAAAATGTCCTTAGGTCAAATTTGTCCACTTATATTCTTATTGTTTCTTGGGGTTTTATGGTGGTTCAAGTAATTTGTGATAATCGTTTGTGTTGCTCATGTTTTCTTCATGGGTAATAGTAGTTTCCTTGTGTTCAAACAAGGTGTCCCGTGTCATTCCATGAATTATAAGAATGGTACCAATCTTGCATGAAAGAAAATGGAGAACATGTTATCATTTGCCTTATGTTGGAAACAATTCACTAATTTGAGTATTCGTTCATAGTAAACTTTCATTTTTTCATTCACTTTTTGTTTAATCACAGATAATACCATACAAATTTATTTGTCATTTTGAACTTTTTGGTAATGTTTTCAAAAAACAATTTCAAGCTTGTGGAAGGCACACACACCTTGGGTCTAACTACATGAAATTCTTGCCATACTCCAAGTTGTTATCCCATAATGTGAAAAATAAAAAATTGACTATGTTCAAGTTGTGTTTCTCCCCATTAACTTGAATAGCTTTCTGAAAGACTTTAACATGAACCTCAAGATTAGTACCTACAATATAAATTAGGTAAGGTAATGATTTTCTAAGAATAGGAGCACTCGAGGTCATGATCGAGCAAGAATGGGGTACCAAGGAAGATACCAAGGGTTCCAAGGATGTCTCGTCAAAGGTCACTTAGGGATGTACCACCTACTCTCAATGGTCCTCCCAATTAGTCTCCTTGATTTCTAGGTTGGCCACTTCTTCCGTTTGGTGGGCCACTTCCTTTGCTAGGGGGGGCACTCCCTTTGATAGGTGGGCCACTTCTACCACTAGGTGAGTCACTTCCGCCACCAAATGGCATAACGCCTATTGTTGATCATGACCTAGTTCTATCCTTTGGTTGGTGAATAATCACAATGGAACTTCCTTGTTCATTTAGAAAATTTCTCAAAATTGGAAGTCCCCCACCTTGCAACTTGCTAATAATTAGGACCAAGGTTGATACCAAAACCAATAACGATTGAGGTGCAAGCGATAACCTTTTGTTGGGGCAAAATAAAATATCTTGAGAAATAAACATCACCTATTAGCCAAGTAGTGAGTAAATGTCCCAAAGATTGCAAGCTAGGTACAAAAGAAAGATAAGGTCTTGGGAAAACATGTTTAGTAAAAAGGGAACATTGGATCTAGGTTAAGGAAAATTTTGATGTTTGTTCAAAGATTTACAACATGCACATTTTGAATTAAAGGTTCTGGTACTATTGGTTTTTTAATAGCTATTAACGATGATTGTGAGGTGTTGTTAACTAAAACTTAAGAAACCACAAGAAGGGAACCTTCAATAGGGGTTGGTAAGGTAGTAATAACTAACACACAAAAAGAATATATGAACAATTAACTATGACATGCCCAATTCCATGACAAAAAAATTTGAAAGGTTTAGAAATTCCAACATTAAATACATGAGTTACTAGATTTTTTGGTTAGTAGGATTTTTCATTAGCCAAATTCATTTTCAACAAGTGGCCACTACATTCATCCTTAGAAACATCCTTCTTTTGAAATTGTCATAGTTCCTCTATTCATCTATAGAGGTGAAGAATTTCAACCTTCCAAATATAAGGATTTGATAAAATAGTTTTTTTGGTACTAAAAATTTCTCTTTATAGTAGGATTCCAAATTAGTTTTGTGAAGTTTCTAGTTTTGTGACAACAATAACTTGTTTTGGTAAATGATTTTTTGGTATTACACCAAATTTCAATTCTTATGTTTTTGGTTGGTGTTCCTAATTCTTTTTGTTCATCACTATGCAAAGTAATTGTCTTTCTAACATCCATCTTTAGTATCTTGACTCTTTTTTGGGCTCTTGTTAGTCCACCTTGCATGTTTTCTTGCAAAACTTTTTCCATTCATTTCTTCATACACTTGTTGGTATGGTTGTCATATTGCAAGGTTACATAATTTGAATGAAGTAAAACATAAATTTATTATTACCATTTTCTTTTGTTTCGGGCTTATATAATTGTATTATATTTGTAACACCAACAAAATGAACAATACAACAAAATTTACTTAAAACATAAAAATGTACTCCTTTGGAAAAGAATAATAGTTCGAGTTAGAACTCCAACCAAAATAAAGTTATTAAACCAAAAACCTTGGTTTTGTATCCCATCATGGTTGCTAAATGCTAAGGCCACCTAATGAAATCCCAGGTTTTATTTAGCTTAAATAGAATAAGAGTAAAAAATGAGCATTTTGATTTTGCAACATTAAGTGAAAAATAGTCACAAAGAGTTTATAAAACCAATAGTATGAATAGATTAAAAGTTTTTATCATGCAAAAGCTTCAAATTTGTAAAAAGACATAGAATTTCAAAAAAGAAGTATAAAGACATATAAGGGGTGAAAGCATGGTAAAGTATGTCAATGAAGGATACTTTTTTTTGGGTGAAAAATATCCATAAACTAAAACTTAATACATTGAACTCATGAATATTTTTTACTTTAACGATCAATAAGAGGTAGATTTTTGACTTCATTACATAATATTGAATAATTGCATGTTTTAATATGCATTTAAGTACATTTTTAAAATACAAATATAGGAAAGTATGTGTCACATTCTTGCTTCTAGTATATGAAAGTATGATGAAAGTACAATTGTAATTGAATTTTTTGTACTTCCAAATGAACAGAGCATTAATATGTATCAATGTGTTTAAATTTTTTTCATATCATAATCATAATTTATCAAAGTTCTCATATAAAAGTATGTTGGAGATTTTGAAAACTCAACTAGTTTAGAAGATATTTTTCATCCATTTTTCTTATATGAAATTCCTCACATTTTATGTGTAGCTTATCATGAACTCAATGGAGTGCACCATTGCTTCATAATGTAAGTTAAAGAAGTTTTGAATAGGTTTTTTCATGTTTATGCCATAAATGTGACTATGATTGCATGTGTGACTACTTTTTTGGCATATTTTACCATGCTTTCACCCCTAGAAGAAATCAAAGATGTTCAGAAGGGTTTACTTTGCTTTAAAACATAATCGAAAATTCATCACACAAAAAGATATTAGTCAAATACACTCCTTTCTCTCCCCAAGTTTCCCCTTAATGACCTCCTTTGAAGTGGTAAAAAAATGGTAAAAAACCCAAAAATCAAGGGAATCCCCATAAAATATCCTAGACTACAAGATAATTGAAACATGATAATCCTATCCTCTTAACAAGAGTCAAACTAATTTTTGGTTCAAAAATAATACTCTAAGTGTTTTGGTAATTATGCATCTCAGTAAATGGGTTTTGGTAAGATAATTTTGGTAACACTTTTCAATAAAGATTTTAGTACTTAGATTTTGATAATAGACAAATAAGGTAATTATAGTCCAAGTCCTTATTAATGGTTATTTTTGTTAAAGTGAAAACACTGTAAGTGTATAGTTAAAAGTATTTACGAGTCTACTTGTCAAGTGAACAAAAAGTAAGACCAAATCCATCACAAAATTGTTATACATTCAATTTTTTTAGATGAATGATAAATAACAAGGTACTTCTTCATTATTACGCATTAACTTTTAAATTTTGCATTATAAAAATAGGTTTCAAATAGACTTTTCTAAATGCAAGTAGTTTTTAAAGCTTATTTTTTACAGTGTAAGATTTGATTCAAGTATGTGTCAAGTATATTCTACCAAAGAGAAAGTAGAATTGTTTTTTGGTGATGCCTTTGAATATATAATGATCTTTATGCTATAACTTCATACATGTATATTTTATTAAAATTTCTAATGAAAAAGTAGGTTTGAACACCATTTTGACCACTTAATTAAACATACTTATTCCTTACTTTTATTATTCCAAAGTTTTTGAAAATTTGTAGTTGATTTACAATAAACCCAATTGAGGGCTCAATAGTTTCAAAATGAAATTGAAGTAATATTTGAATTTACTTTCTTGTGTTTCGTGAAAAAATGTTTCTTTTTAAAATTGATATTTTTTGGTCAACTTTTTCTATATATTTTACCATGTTTTCACCAATTAACATGGGTTATTTGCACTGGTTGGGTTAAGGGATGAATTCAACTTCCCCTTGGCATACATCATGGTGAGGATTTGTGTGAACCCAAGAATTGCCTAAACCATGTTCTTCTGTGTAGAATTGAGTTTTGCATCCAAAATTTTGAAATATTCTATCTAGTTGTCTTGTAGCTTTTCTTGAATTATATCGATTTTGGCAATCATAGTGACTAGTAAGTGTTTCTACATTTAATGGCTTCCACTAGTCCATTGTGCACTGAAAATGATTTGTTATTCACTCATGTGTTGTAAAAAACTTGTTTGTTAATAATAAGATACTTGTTGATGATTCACACTAAACAATTTTATTCCTTATTTAACAATAATCTTTCATTGAGGGTGTCATTCAATGAGTCTTTGAAACTCAAGTGAACGTGCTAATCTCTTGAACATGTTGGAGGATTGCATTGCTTACGTAGTTGTAGGAATTAACTTTGGAGTAGTCGGTGGTGTAGACATTTCAACTTGTGCATTAATAGTTTTAGTAGGAATTTGAATGGTGAGGAAGGATTTGAATGGACACCTATATGATTTGCTTAAATTATAGACATGCCTTTGTCAACACCCTCTTGATAAATTGAGACATGATTTACAAATTCTTGCACATTGGGATCCACTTCAATATCTAGTTACCCCCTTGGGATGTAGACTATGTCATCATGTGACATAAGACCACAAACATGGAGGGGGGACAAAACATGGCCTAAGCACCCATAAACATTTCAATCATTTCATACATGGGCTTGTTATAATTTCTTGGGAGGTTGAGTGATGTTTTATCTTATGGAATAAAGGTCCAATAGCTGATATTACTCCATGTTCTTAACATGTAGTCAAATGTAATTTGTTTGAAATCCCTATAAATGGATGCCCATTTATCTTTGCAAGCCAAAACATTCTTCAATTGAATTACATGTTCACCTCCATTCATTGCATTTGCTATATTGTGTTATTTGCAATTTATAGATTCAAATTGGTCTTTTAGGTCAATGACATCTAGCCTTTCTAGAAACTCATCTTTCTTGGCTTGTATTAACACAAGAACTTTTGTGGATTTCCAATTGGGTTGGTGAGGTTTGAAGGTTGTGTTTTCACATGTTTTGGTCATGGTTGTTTTGCATGTGGTTGTGTCAACAAAAGAATCATATGTAGTCATCTCTAGAATTGGCTTCTTTCCTTATGATTTTTTATTTATTTGACCCTTGCATACTCTTCTACTTTTTGTCACTTTGTGACCTCTACTTTCATGATCAAGGAACAAATTCTCTACATCTTTGACACACAAGGAAAAAATTCATCATATGAACCTTCAAATCACAACATTATTCATATATTCTTAAATGATTGAATTTGAAAGGAAATCATTTATACTTACATGGGATTTCACTATTTGTAGCATGTTGATCTAAATCGCAAAAATGACAATTATCTTTAGCTATTTCCTACTTGAAGTTTGGTGATGTCTATGATCTTCTTACATTGTTTAAAGCTTGGCAATGTCTGTGCTTTTATTGTTGGAGATGGGGACAAGTGTGATGACAAATTTTTTTGATGGGCGCAACAATGCACATGATCACCTAGAAGTTACCATTCAATTATTTGCCCAAAATTTGGGCAAGCAAATTAACATTGAAGTTTTTTTGTATTTTTGAAGTTTAATTGTGGTATCTTAACATTTGATGTTAATTTAACCTTCAATTTAACATTCATGTGACACATCAGCTACCATGACACCTTTAGTGCTACAGTTAACACCAAGTTAACATTGTTTTAACATGTAATTTTTACCTAATTACCACTAGGGGTGGACAATGCATAAGGGGAAATGTCCTCCTAATCCTAAAAGCTTTGTCACATTAGACAAGTTCTTTTGGATTGTTAGACATTAAGTGGGTTGGTTTTCCAAGTCTTGGTAACAACTATGTCACACGATTCGTGCCCATGCCATTAGCTTAGTCCAAAAATGGTAAAGAACACATGTAGGCATATAAATTATTGGCAACCAATGAGGTTAGCTAGCAAGCACCCAAGGGAACCAATTTTTCTTTTGGGGAGGGGTGTTGGATTTTTTTGTGGGGTTATTCTCAATGTGTTCCCAAATATTTTCCCAATAGAACCTCATTTTGTCCCATATGCTTTGCCCAATGTTGTTTTCTTGTAACCCATATAGGTGAGCCAATATTGGGACTCCTATGGACAAAATACTTTTATATTGTACGAACTCCAAAGTTTCAAAAAGGATCAAAGAGGCACATGGCCAACCAAAATAAAAATAAAAATGGTAAACAAACTTGGAGGTCCTAACTTCCCAAAACTAATAATATGAATCACACTATAAGTATTATATCACATTCATATTTGTCAAAAATCACTAGAGATTTGCATTTGTTAATATGTGTCCTTTTAAAATCATTTTAACAAAAAACATTGGATGCCATTTTGAAAATCCTACCTAACTTGACATGAAGGGATCGTGAAACTTTACATTTGTGATGGAATAATATCTAAGTCTTTATTTCATCAAGCAACAATTTAGATCCCTTTTTATTCTAGTTGAAAACTCAAGTTAGCAATGCAAGCTAGGTAGATATGACAATCACCAAATATGGCAAATAATGACAATTATTTTCATTCAATGTTGTTTGTTAGAACTAATGCTAGGTAGGTTTTGTATTTTGGAGAGACTTATCAATAAGGGACTTGTTAGTGATTAGGTCTTGGTAGTTCAAGAAATTTTTAGAATAAAAATCATGCTAGTTTAACTACTTTGGCTATTGGTGTAACACATGTTAATAACAATAGTTGTGATTTTTGAAGTTTGATACCAAACAATAACAATGGTGGTTTTATAGTTTACAATGACATTTTACCTTCATTGACATCGCAAATCACATTTAAATATTTCCTTTAGAGTTACAGGGGAAAGAATTCAAATTATTTATTAATGAAACCATCTTTTAAATGAAATAACAAAGCAAAATGTTGAGAAAAATTGAAAAATTGATTCATCCTTTTATTTAAGATGGAAAACTTTTTGCAATGACACCAATACCATTGTTTGGGTTCAATTTAATAGAAATAATTTAATAGGAATTTATGTAATTAATTTAGCAAGAAAACATATAGGGTAGATTGGTCGGTGTCCGAACGCTTAAGGTAGGGTTTTGTAAGAGGGCTCATTGTTTATGGTGTCCAAAGAATAGATGGAGCCCTCCTCTTGGTGCATTTGTTGCATTACAAATCAATGAAAATGGACTAGAGGTGAGAAAGTTATGGCCTTTCAAAGGAGGGATGGTCGTCTTTACAAAAAATTCTCAATCAAACATCTCATAACCTATTTTCAAACCCTCAAAAAATCTTTAAATATTATTTTGTTATCTTTAAAGTTAAATGATGATTTGTAAAACTTAAGATGGTGATTTCAAAGATGTTTAAATCGCTCGATTCGAACCAAAAAAAGAAGAGAAAGTTATGCATTGATGAAGTAGGAGGGGTCAAAATGAAAAAAAATGAAAGAAAAACACATTTTACAATTTGAAAAAACATATTTTCATTACTACTTTTTTTGGTTGCTTCTATGGCTTTGCATTTCAAAGATGATTTGTACATCTTGAGAAGGCACTCCTATAACATTTTAAATCACTCAAAATGGAGGAAAATTGAGAAAGATATGCCAAAGTGTTCGGTGATAGACTAATGTTTGGTGGGGGGCATGTTTACCCTATGCATAAGTTTAGGTTCAGGAAATTTGGAAAGCGAGTTTCTAAAACTCTAAGTTTCTATCGATATTTACTTGCCACATGTTGGTGACAAGAGATATTGAAAAATAACATGTATCAATTTATCAACCATATTGAGTATCAATCCAACAAACATTAGGTAGAGCATTGATTTAAATGCAAGCTTAGTCTCCAATGCAAAGGTATTTATGTGCACCCATGATGCCCAACATGAAATTGATTTCTAAAATAAAACGTCCCCCCAAATGCAATGACTTTGATAAGTATGGTTGGCACATTAACACTTTTGGAAAAGAATTGTGCGATTTAGTGGTTGAAACCTCTCACTTTACTTTGGAGATCCCAAGTTTGAATCTTTTGACCATTTCAATGTTTCTTATAAGTGACTTTCATTTGGAGGAACTTGGTTGTGTTCCTAGGAAAATGCAACATCCTCGAGTAAATGTTTGTGTTCTTTAGGAAATGTTTTCTCCTTTGACGAATGTGTTCAACGACCCCCTTGGAACATGGTTGTGCTCCTTAGGAAATATTTGTGTTCCTTGAAAAACAATG
>Ga0116227_10004926_pt1 | contig 28631 bp, 25 predicted proteins | sample S1TSphgellanicum_FD_89693 | JGI IMG/M metagenome (GOLD analysis project Ga0116227, IMG submission 89693) | Host-associated microbial communities from peat moss isolated from Minnesota, USA - S1T2_Fb - Sphagnum magellanicum MG | ecosystem: Host-associated > Plants > Peat moss > Unclassified...
AAACAATACAGGCGAGTAAGTATTTCATGCATCAAGGAGGAAAGCATTCAAAAAAACGATCATTATTAATGCTAAACTTCATGCAAAAATCGGCATTCTTTATGGCTATTACAAGTATTTAATAAAAGCAGCAAATAATAATACCGGAGAAACGCTCTTATAACAGATTATAAATAGAAGATAAATATTTATTAAAGACATAAGCAATAAAATACAGTTAATTACAGCGTTACAAGCAAAGCAAATACTTGATCATATAACAATTAATACAGCAAATGTTAAAATCATAATATTTTCTTTTTACTTTATTGACTTTACTCCTTAAAATACAGATATTTGATATTTGAAATGATGAATATTTTAAAGCACAAGACTTATTCCGATGAAGAATTGCTTCTTTTATTAAAGGAGAACAACCAAAGTGCGCTTAAACATATTTATAACTCCTATTGGAAGTCGCTGTATATTTCTGCCTATAGCATTATTAGAGATCCAGAACAGTGTGAAGATATTGTACAGGATGTTTTACTGCAGCTTTGGATCCGTAAAAATGAAGTAGACATCCATTCTCTTAAAGCTTATCTTTTTACCTCAGTGCGTTTTAAGGTTTTAACATACATTAAATCTGCAGGAAATCGGAAAACTTTCCTCTCATCTGAAGAATTAGAAAAAATTGCAGGTACTGTAGAAATAACCAATCGTTTAGAACAAACGGAAATTAATCATTTACTAGACAAGGGAATTTCAGGATTACCCAAACGCTGTCAACAAATTTTTATATTAAGCCGGAAAGAAAACTTAAACAATAAAGAAATTGCCGAGCGTATGGGCATAAGCCCTAAAACCGTTGAAAACCAGATTACAATTGCCATCAGACAGTTAAAGTTATCGATGAGTGATTATGTACTGCTTTTAAGTTTAGTATTTTTATTTTAAAAAAAATAAAAATTATTTGGGGGTAAGGCCATTCTATTCAGACTTACCCTTATGAGCGCTCCTAAAACCGAATTAGAATTTAAAGAACTTGCCCGTAAATGTGAGCTCGGTATTGCCACAGATGCAGAACTGAAAAAGTTTGATGAATATTATCAATTTATGCTTAACAGGCATCAGGAATGGGATAATAATCTTATGGGTGAAGAGGAAGCTGTTAAAAAAAATATTTTTGACAAGCTTAAAAATGACATTAAAAACTATGAAAAACCAAAAAGGATTTTACGCATTTACAAGTATGCAGCAACAATTGCGATCCTATTTTCTATTGGTTTAATATATAAGTATGAGTTTTCAAAAAACGAAAATGAGGATATAGCAGAAGTACAATCTGCAGAAAAAAAATCAAACCATAATAAAGCTTATTTAACTTTAGCAAACGGTACAAAAATTTCATTAACAGATGCATCAAATGGTCATATTTTACAAGAAGCTGGCTTATCTGTTTCTAAAACAAAAGATGGGCAGGTTGTTTACCGTATAACTGATCTTAGCGCAAATGCGGAGCATCCTACAACCAATACAATATCAACACCTGCAGGTGGAAAGTATATGGTGGTTTTACCGGATAATAGTAAAATTTGGTTAAATACGGCTTCTTCCATCACATTTCCAACTGCATTTGCTAAGAGCGAAAGAAATGTAATGGTTACAGGCGAGGTTTATTTGGAGGTATCTAAAGATCCTTCAAGACCATTTAAAGTGAAAACGGGCAAGGCAGAAATAAGTGTATTGGGCACGCATTTTAACATAATGGGCTATGATGATGAGCCAAATACCAAGATTACGCTTATAGAGGGTTCTGTACGTGTAAATTTAGGTGAATCATCACAAGTTATAGAACCTGGGCAACAAGCGCTTTTTAATAGCAATTCAAATAAAATTGAAGTTAAAAATGTAGATATTGATGATGTTACAGGATGGAAAGATGGGTATTTTCAATTTGACAATACACCTATAGACCAAGTGATGCGTGAGATAAAGAGATGGTATGATATAGATGTTGTATATATAGGTAGAAAACCAAACATCTCTATTACAGCCATGATCTCCAGAGAGAAAAAAATATCTAAGATTTTAGACCTTATTAAACAATCAGGGGGCTTGGATTTTGAAATAAACGACAAACAAATAATTGTTAAAAAGATAAAAGGAGGGAAACTTATGGAAAAATAAATTACTTAGAATAATTACAGGTTAACAAAAAAACCTTTCCAGATTGCAGTCCGGAAAGGCATAATTTCTGCCAAATAGCAGGCTGAGCGTTACCCTGATATCAATTGTGCGAATCAACAAACAAACTAAACCCAACAATTCAAATATATGAATGATTTATTACATTCACTAAGGAGATATATTGCTCTTTTTTCTCCTGCACTTATACACAAAAAGTTAGCTCCCTCAAGCATAAAACAAGCTTTTTTGATTATGAAGTTAACAGGCATAATGATTTTGATGATCACTTTTCAGTCAAGCGCAACAAGCTTCGCTCAAAAAGTTAGTATCCACAAAAACAAAACCAGTTTAAAAGAATTATTTAAAGAAATCAAAGTACAAACAGGCTATGATTTCATTTACAATAATGAAGTACTGGAATTTTCAGATAATCTTTCTATAAATGTAAAAAACACTGAAGTATCTGATTTATTAAAAGATGTGTTTCTGAACAAGCCCCTATCATTTTCTATTGATGATAAAAACATAATTGTTAAGCTAACAGAAGCGTCGAATGTAAAAGCAGACCGAATTATTAGCGGCAAGATTATTGGTTCTGATGATAAGCTTCCATTACCTGGTGTAAGTATAAAGATTAGGGGTACAGCAAAAGCAACTTCAACAAACAACAATGGAGAGTTTTCTATCCGTGTAAATGATGGAGAAGTTTTAGTAATTTCCATGCTGGGTTATGTTACTCAGGAAATTAACACGACAGGAAAAACTTCACTTGGTGTAATCACTTTAATTCAGCAATCAAACAGTTTAAATGAGGTTGTAGTAACAGGAATTGGAGGCAACGTAGATAGGAAAACATTTACAGGTGCTACAACAAAAATATCTGTGAAAGATGCAGAACTTGGCGGGTTACCTGACCCAAGCAGAATGCTAGAAGGCCGGGTAGCGGGTGTGAGCGTACAAAATACAACCGGAACATTTGGAACAGCACCTAAAATTAGGGTGCGTGGAGCAACGTCTATTCTTGGCAGTTCGAAGCCACTTTGGGTTGTAGATGGTGCCATTTTAGAGGATGTAGCGGATGTATCTGCCGATGATTTGGCAAGTGGAGATGCAATGACATTAATTAGCTCTGCTGTAAGTGGATTAAATGCTAATGATATTGAATCCTTTCAAGTATTAAAAGATGGTTCTGCTACCTCTATATATGGCGCGAGAGCTAAGGCTGGTGTAATTGTAATCACTACTAAAAGAGGACGTTCAGGATATAGCCAGCTAAACTATGTAGCCGAATTTACTTCAAGAGCCACACCTTCATACAATGGTTTTAATATTATGAACTCTCAGGAGCAGATGGGTTTCTATCAACAACTCTATCAAAGAGGCTGGTTAAATTTAGCTGATGTTTCTAACGCTTCAAATAGTGGTGTTTATGGCAAAATGTATCAGTTAATTAACTCTGGCCAACTTTTAAATACAGAAGAAGCCCGAAATGCATATTTGAGAGAGGCGGAATATAGAAATACAGATTGGTTTGGAGAATTATTTAGCCCTAATATCATGCAAAACCATTCGTTGAGCATTACTTCAGGTACAGATAAATCTCAATACTATGCCTCAGCAAGTGTTGTTTCTGACCCAGGATGGGCAAAGCAGTCTCAAGTGAAAAGATATACAGCCAATTTAAATGCAACCTATAATATATCTGACAAGCTAAAAATAAACATTCTTACCTCAGGAAACTATAGAGATCAAAAAGCGCCGGGTACTTTAGGTAGAACGACCAATCCAGTTACGGCTTTAGTGAGAAGAGATTTTGATATAAATCCGTATTTATACGCCATGTTTACCTCTAGAACTTTAGATCCTAATGAGACCTATACTAGAAATTACGCGCCATTTAACATCATGAAAGAGTTAGAAAATAACTACATGGATATTAATGTTGCTGAAGTAAAATTTCAAGGTCAAATCAACTGGAAAGTTTTAAAGAGCTTAGAGTTAAGTGCTTTTGGAAGTGTTAGATATCAGCAAACTTCACAACAGCATTACATCAAAGATGAATCCAATCAAGCTGAAGCTTATAGAGCAATGGGCACAACAATTATACGTAATGCCAATCCTTATTTATACAAAGATCCAGCTAATCCATATGCTTTACCGGTAAGTATTTTACCTGCAGGTGGCATTTACAATAGAACCGATTATAAAGCACTTGTTAACGATTATCGTGTAAATGCCCGCTACAACAATACATTTGCGGAAAAGCATGTTTTAAATGTAGAAGGTAGTGCTTCAGTTAATTCTATTGACAGAAACAACAACTGGTTTAGAGGCTGGGGCTTACAGTATGGATTAGGCGAAATTCCTTTCGTTGATTACAGAATCTTTAAAAAGGCACAAGAAGGAAATTCTCAATATTATTCAGTAAGCAATACTAGAGGAAGAGAAATTGCCTTTTTTGGTAAAGCGGCTTATTCTTATGATGGCAAATATAGTTTGGAAGTTACAGGAAGGTATGAGGGCTCTAATAGGTTAGGTAAAAGCACATCTGCAAGATGGGCTCCAACTTGGTCTGTTGGTGGTTTATGGAATGCAAGTGAAGAAGAATTCTTTAAAAAATTAGCAACACCTATATCTACCTTAACTTTTAGAGGCTCTTACAGTTTAATGGCTGATAGAGGACCGTCTTATGTAACCAATTCACTAGTGGTAATTGGCAGTTACAATCCATGGAGACCAAGCGTTACTGATAACGAAACTGGACTTCAGATTAACGATCTAGAAAATTCACAATTAGGTTTTGAAAAACAGCACGAGCTAAACATTGGTATGAATTTTGGCTTATTCAAAAACAGAATTAATGGTGATATTAATTATTACAGCAGAAAACAATTTGATCTAATTGGCCCTATAAATACTCAAGGCTTAGGTGGACAGATTACTAAATATGGTAATATAGCCAACATGAAATCTAATGGTGTAGAAATTGCATTATCAGGTACTGTTATAAAAACACCTGAGTTTTCTTGGACCGCTACTTTCAACTATACGCATGCAACCTCAGAAATAACAAATTTCTTAAATAGACAACGGGTTATTGATTTAATTACTGGCGTTAACCCAATATCTCAACAGGGATATCCGGCAAGAGCTTTATTTTCTATTCCATTTGTTGGCTTACGTAATGATGGATTACCTCAGTTTACCAATGCAGATAATTCTACCACCGTTACAGGAATTAACTTTCAAAGCAGGGTAAACCTTGGTTATTTAAAATATGAAGGCTCTATTGACCCTACAGATTTTGGTGGTTTCGGCAACGTATTTACCTATAAAGGATTTAGTTTTTCTCCGTATGTTACCTACTCTTTTGGAAACGTAGTACGCTTAAATCCTGTTTTTAAAACCGCATACTCAGATTTAGATGCAACGACAAGAGAATATTTTGATGCATGGAATGTTCCTGGTGACGAAAATAAAACAACTGTCCCTGTAGTTTTGGATAACAGATATATTCGTAATAGTAGTCAATACGAATATGCCTATAACGCATACAATTATTCTTCTGCAACAGTTGCTAAAGGCGATTTTATTAGATTAAAAGACATCTCTGTTGCATATCAATTGCCAAAAGTATTTTTAGCCCGTATAAAAGTAGCATCGGCAAGTTTAAGATTTAATGTATCTAATCTTTGGCTAATATATGCAGATAAAAAATTAAACGGCCAAGATCCTGAATTTGCGAATACAGGTGGTGTAGCATTACCACTTGCCAAGCAATATACTTTAACACTAAAATTAGGACTATAAATTATTTAATTATGAAAAAGATTCATATATATATAGCACTGTCTACAGTTGTATTATTTGCCTTTACATCTTGTAAAAAATATTTGGATGAATTGCCAGATAACAGAGCCGAATTAAACAATGCTGATAAAATATCACGATTATTAATTTCAGCATATCCGTATGGTGCGTATGTTGTACCAACAGAGTATTCATCAGACAACGTTGATGATTACGGCCCTAATTTTACAACTACGAGATTGTGGACTCAATTTTATAATTGGGAGGATGCTACCGAGACAGCTAACGATGGTATAGAAAGGATTTGGGGTGGTAGCTATAGCGCTATTGCAGCTGCTAATCAAGCCTTAACCGCTATAGAGCAATTAGGTAACCCTAGCTCTTTAAACGCAGCAAAAGGCGAGGCTTTAATTGCTAGGGCTTATAATCATTTTATTTTGGTAAATGTATTTGCTAAACATTATTCCCCTACAACATCATCAACTGACTTAGGAATTACTTATATGACTAAATCAGAAAACACACTTGATCCTAAATATACTAGAAATACGGTAAAAGAAGTGTACGATTATATTTTAAAAGATATACAAGATGGTTTGCCTTTAATAAATGATGCGTCTTATGCGAATGCAAACGTTGCTAAATTTCACTTTAATAGAGCAGCAGCTAATGCTTTTGTTGCTAGAGTAAATTTATATATGGGTAGATGGGAAGAAGCTGTAAAATATGCTACAGCGTCTTTCGAGAATTCACCAACAAGTTATGTAAGAGATTACAATAAAATTGCAAGCTTCGCAGCATCATTTTCTAATATGGCGCGAGAATATAATAGTAGCTCTATTAAAGCTAATTTATTAATTACACCTGCAACTTCTTCTATGGGAACTATTTTTGGTGGGTACACCAGTAATAGTAGATTAGTACCAGGCTTGGCACTTGCAAATTTTGAAACAATCCAAGCAAGAGGTCCATTTGGATTATTCAGTACAACTGGTTATAGATTAAAAGCCTTTTCTTATTCAGGAACTAGTAATAAAGTCCTTTTTCCGCATTTAAGCTATATTTTCGAAACTACAGATCCAGTAGCCAATACCGGTTTTTCTAAAGGAATATTTGCTCCATTTACGTTCGAAGAAGCATTACTTACCCGTGCAGAAGCTTATATTCAGTTAAAGAATTATCCTGCAGCCTTGGCTGATATGCAATACTGGGGTAATTTTACTTACACAACTACATCTTTACCTGTATTAACAGAAGCAAACATAAACACTTGGGCTAACTCTTTTGCATACTATACACCAACTGCGCCTACACCTAAGAAAAAGTTAAACCCTGAGTTTACCATAGAGACTGGAACGCAAGAAAATATGTTGCATGCTGTTTTATTTATGAGGAGAATAGAAACTTATCATACAGGCTTAAGATGGTTTGACATTAAAAGATATGGTATTGAAATTACAAGAAGATTTACAACCGGCGCTGTGATCAATAGTGTTTATGATAATACTTTGACGGTAAAGGACCCTAGAAGGGCTATTCAATTGCCACAAGATGTAATTGCAGCAGGTTTAACTCCAAATCCAAGATAATATGAAAATTAAATATAACCTTATAGGCTTAGCTTTTATTAGTTTGATTTATGTATCATGTAAAAAAGATAAACTAAGCGATCAAAGTGTTTTTATCGATTCTAAAACACAAAAAAATGCTTTAGATAATTATATCTATAACAATTATACTGTTCCTTACAATATCGATATTCTTTATAAATATATTGATAGGGAAACAGATTTAGTATACAATGTAGTGCCTGCAACGCATGATGCATCGATAAGAATGACTAAATTGATATTGGAATACTGCTTAAAGCCATACGATGAAATAACCGGAAGTCAATTGTTTATAAGAAGTTATTTCCCAAAACAAGTGATGTACATTGGATCGCAGCCAGTTAGAAGTAATGGTACATTGATCAATGGAACCGCGGAAGGTGGCAAAAAAATTAATTTGTACAACCTAAATAATTTAGTGGCAAATTCAACCAGTATGGCTTCTTTAACGGCTAGTTATTTTAAAACGTTTCACCACGAATTTCAGCATATCCTAAATCAAACTAAACCATTTCCTAGTAGTTTTGAAATGATTTCTGGTTTAAATTATGTAGGTGATACTTGGAATACTGCATTTACATCTGCAACAACCTCCATTACTGCAGGATTTATTACGCCATATGCGTCTAGCGAAGCCGGGGAGGATTTTGCAGAACTCTATTCTATATATGTAACTAGATCTGCCGCTGAATATACAGCATATTTAAATCAAGCAGGAACTTCTGCGGCGGCATTAGCTGGAATAGCAATTGTAAACAACAAAACGGAAATTGTTAAGACCTACATGAAAAATGAGTTTGGCATTGATATGGATGTTTTAAGAGCGAATATACAAACTAGAGGTGCTGGCTTACCTACATTTGATCAAACTACCTTACCTTAACTAAAAGAATTATGAAAAAACATTTTTTATTATTATCCATATTATCAGTTCTTTTAGTTGCAAGTTGCGATAAAAAAAGAGACAGAATATTTGATGAAAGTCCAACAACTAGATTAAACGCAAGTGTTACCAATGCGTATAATGCTGTTAAGGCAAAAAAAGCATGGATTTTTAGTTACTACCCTGGCGCCAATACTGAATATGGTGGCTTTAATCTTTTTCCTAACTTTACTACAGACGTAGATGTAACGATACAAGCTGACTACACTACAGCAATACAAAGTGGAACATTTAAATTTTATCCTGGTGCTGGGCCAATCCTTTCATTTGATAATTACAATTCAGTTATACACTATTTCGCTTCACCTGGGTACTATACAGGCGTAGGAACCAGTGATGCAGGTATGAAGGGGGATTTTGAGTTTTTAGTACTTAGCGCTAATCCAGATTCTATCATGCTAAAGGGCAGAAAATACAGCAACATCATGAAAATGAAATCAGTTGACGCAGCTCAATTTCCAACTATTATTGCTAACTATAAAGCGGCAGTGGCTACTTTTAATGCATTCAGAACGTTTAAATTAGAAGTAAATGGTACATCATATGCAACGACTTCAACAACATCTACTATAAGTGGTTCGGTTAGGCCAAACCGTTATTTAACTGTTACGGCCAAAAGCATGTCTATTTCATTTATAGTAACTGATACAGGTATTGAGTTTTATAAAGAATATACAATTGATGGTGTTAACTTTGTTAAACTAAAGTATAATGCGCCAGATGCAACGTATACAAAAGGCTATTATTCAAATTCCAACAATTCATTTAAACTGGTACCATTAACGTAATCAATAGTTATTAATTTCAGTTAACCGCTACGATTGTAATCGTGGCGGTTTTTTTATAGAAATTATTTTTGTAAAATTGTTAAAGAACTGATAAAACTATATCTCATAATGTACTGCAATAATTCAATCAGCATATTATGATCGAAATGTTCTTACTCTTTATTTATTCATTACATTTAAAGATTTCTAGATGGGTTTAATTACAGCCGACTGGTACAAATCCATGGTTGGGTTATCATAAAAAAGAGCGTGTTCAACAGATGAACACGCTCTTTCTATTTAAAGTGAATTTTTATTATTCAATTTTCCATTCTGGAACTTATTAGTATTAGAAAATATTATTCTTACAAATTTGCGCCGTGGCAGTTTTTGTATTTTTTACCACTGCCACAAGGACAAGGCTCATTACGTCCTACTGTAGCTTCTTTGCGGATAGGCTGTTGTGGCACCGGCTCTCTGGTATCTCCAAATTCAATACCCGGCTCTTCTCTTCCAAATTCCTGTTTAGTGGTTTGCAGCTTAGGCTGTTTTTTTGGAAGCGGTGCCTCTCTCACCTGTTCTGCTTCCTGTTGTACAGGAATTCCACCTTTATACAAGAAACTTACCACCTCTTTATTTACAGCATTTAACATGCTTTTAAATAAGTTAAAGGCCTCCATTTTATAAATAACCAATGGATCTTTCTGTTCATAAACTGCATTTTGAACAGATTGTTTTAAATCATCCATTTCACGTAAATGCTCTTTCCAGCTATCGTCAATTAAGGCTAAAACAATTGTTTTTTCAAATGAACGAACAACTTCTTTTCCTTTGTTATCAATGGCTTTTTTCAAATCAACAGCAACCTGAATTCCTCTTATGCCATCAGTAAAAGGCACAACAATTTGTTCAATATTTTGACCACGTTCTTGGTAAACCTGTGTTAAAACAGGTAAAGACTGCTGAATAATCGATTCTGACTTACGAGCATAAAATGCTTCTGCTTCTTCAAAAAGTTTTTCTGTTAACTGAGCAACGTTACCTGATGCAAATTCCTTTTCTGTAATCTCTGTATCTAAAGAGAAGTTTTTAATCACCTCCAGTTTAAAACCTTCATAATTTGAACTTTCTTTATATTCAGTCACAATATCTTCAGCAACATCAAAAACCATATTGTTCATATCTACATCCAAACGCTCGCCAAATAAGGCATTTTTACGTTTAGCATAAATAACGGTACGCTGAGAGTTCATGACATCATCATACTCCAATAAACGCTTACGGATGCCAAAATTGTTTTCTTCTACTTTCTTCTGTGCGCGTTCTATAGATTTTGTAATCATAGAGTGCTGGATCACTTCACCATCTTCTATACCCATACGAACCATAATACTGGAGATTCTTTCTGAGCCAAATAAGCGCATTAAGTTATCCTCTAAGGAAACAAAAAACTGAGATGAACCTGGATCTCCCTGACGGCCTGCGCGGCCTCTGAGCTGCCTGTCTACACGGCGTGACTCATGCCTTTCGGTACCTACAATCGCTAAACCTCCGGCTTCTTTTACACCTGCACCCAGCTTAATATCTGTACCACGGCCAGCCATATTGGTTGCGATGGTAACAGTACCTGCCTGTCCGGCCTCAGCAACAATATCGGCCTCACGCTGGTGCATTTTAGCATTTAATACATTATGTTTAATGCCACGAAGTTTAAGCATACGGCTTAATAACTCAGAGATTTCAACTGATGTTGTACCAACCAATACCGGACGGCCGGCTTCCGTTAGTTTCACAATCTCATCAGCTACAGCATTATATTTTTCACGAACAGTACGGTAAACATAGTCCTGCTCATCTTTTCTTGAAATACTTCTGTTTGTTGGAATTTCAACTACATCTAATTTATAGATTGACCAAAACTCACCAGCTTCTGTCGTCGCTGTACCTGTCATACCGCAAAGTTTGTGGTACATACGGAAGTAGTTTTGCAAGGTTACAGTAGCATATGTTTGGGTAGCATCTTCTACTTTTACATTTTCTTTAGCCTCAATAGCCTGATGCAATCCATCTGAATAACGACGGCCATCCATAATACGGCCTGTTTGCTCATCAACGATTTTAATTTTACCCTCATCAATAATATACTCAACATCAATTTCGAATAAAGTATACGCTTTTAACAGCTGATTTACTGAATGGATACGTTCTGCTTTTACAGAATAATCGCGCATCAAGGCATCTTTGGTTGTTACTTTTTCATCTAAAGGCAAATCCGATTTCTCCAGTTCGGCAATTTCGGTACCTACATCAGGCAGTACGAAGAAATGTGGATCTTCTCCCGACTGTGTGATGAGTTCAATTCCTTTTTCAGTAAGTTCAACCTGATTGTTTTTTTCATCAATATAAAAGAACAGTTCAGAATCCACTTTAGGCATATTCTTAGATTGATCTGCCATGTAGTAGTTCTCTGTTTTCAGCAAAATGCCACGAACACCACTTTCACTTAAAAATTTAATTAAAGCTTTATTTTTTGGCAAGCCGCGATAGGCACGCAATAAGGCTAAACCACCCTCACCTTCTTCAGTTCCGGTATTGCCTGCGTTTATTAATTTTTTTGCTTCATTCAGTGCTTGAGATACATATGCTTTTTGTGCATTAACCAACCGCTCAATACGTGGTTTCAATTCATAAAACTCATGCTGATCTCCGTGAGGAATTGGACCTGAAATGATTAATGGAGTACGGGCATCATCAATTAAAACGGAATCGACCTCATCAACCATTGCGAAATGTGGCTTACGCTGCACCAATTGATCTGGTGTTTGCGACATATTGTCACGCAAGTAATCAAAACCAAATTCATTGTTGGTACCATAGGTTATATCTGAAGCATAAGCTTTTCTTCTTTCTTCTGAATTTGGTTCATGTTTATCTATACAGTCAACGCTTAGTCCATGAAACTCAAATAAAGGCCCATTCCACTCACTATCACGACGGGCAAGATAATCATTCACCGTAACGATATGCACCCCCTGTCCGGCCAAAGCATTTAAATACGCAGGCAGTGTACTTACAAGTGTTTTACCTTCACCTGTCGCCATCTCGGCAATTTTGCCTCCATGCAATACAATACCACCTATTAACTGTACATCGTAATGCACCATGTTCCAAACAACCTCTGTACCCGCAGCATCCCATTTGTTTGCCCAATGTGCTTTATCGCCTATTATTTTGACATTATTCTTTCTAGCAGCATAATCTCTGTCAAATTGGGTTGCGGTAACTTCTAAATAATCATTTTCACTTAAACGGCGTGAAGTTTCTTTTACTACGGCAAAAGCTTGCGGAAGAATTTCCAAAAGCACTTTTTCCAAAGCAACATCCCGGTCTTTCGCTAATGCATCAACCTGATCATATAAAGCAGTTTTTTCATGAAGGCCTAAATCTTCACTTTCTGCTTCCGTTTTTAAACCACTTATTTTAGCATCAATATCTGATAAATAACTGGCTATTTTCTCTTTAAACTGAATAGTCTTATTTCGGAGTTCATCATTACTAATGGAAGAAAGTTTGGCATATTCTTCGTTTATCTGTACAACCAAGGGCTGTATAAGTTTTATATCTCTTTCTGATTTGCTTCCGAAAATCTTCGCTAAAAATCCTAACATTATATTTTAAATCGTATTTATAAATTGATTTGATTACAACAACCAAGCCACCGTCATAATTAAGTCAGTTTGGCAGTTGCTGCATTCATGAATTGGTAATCTTAAAAAAGGGATACCACATTAAGGACTATTGTTTTTGGGCTTTTTTCTAATGGTTAAATCGGCAATAAGCTGATTTTGACTCACATACTTCGCAACCTGTATTTGAGGTTGCGTACCCATTAAAGAGAGTTTCGTATAGGAAAGCAGGTAGGGATTGCGCTGCTCATTAAACCCCTTTTCCAAATTGCCAGCACCCACATTCTGTTCGCTGCAATAAGGCTCATGCAGCATTCTTAGCCCATCCACACGCTCGGCACGGGCCAGCTGTGTTAAGCTAAAAAATACGAGAGATATTGCAAATAGGTGTTTCATTTATAGCAACAAAGCTAGTTTTATTCTTTTAAAAACTGAAATTAGATTTGCAATTAACCGCAAAGTATCCAAACAGAAGAACAGAAAACATACAGGCCTTCCTAAAAAACGCCTCTTTGCACCCGCGAGGAAAACGGATAAAATTGATACACCTTATCCTTTAACTGGTACATTTTTTTAAAGCCTAAGCCCCCTCTAATTTGTAGTATAATTAAATCAGCTTAGGCGTTTATTTGAAAACTACTTCAGTAGCCCCATATCCAAACTTCTCTTTCTGAGCGTCCATATAGGTTTTAATCTGAGGGTTATTGCTGATCAGTTTGTGAATCTTATTTCTGAGTGTTCCGTTACCAGTTCCATGAATAAAAATGATTTTGTCGAAATGGTGAACAATGGCCGCATCTATTGCATTTTGAAAATGGTTAAGCTGGATTTGCAGGATCTCGTCTGCTGCTAAGAAATGATGATCATCACGAAGTTTCTCAATATGCAGATCAACCTCTTTAGCAGGGGCATCAACTGTTTTCTTTTGATCAGTGCCCCTAAATAAACTTTGTTTCAATTTCTGGGCATCAATTTGTACAAATTGCTCATCCAGGCGAATCAACCAACCTTTTTGTGCTGAGTTTGGCAATTCTTTTAAATCGCCACTAAAATCTTTTGCCCTAAATTTTTTATGGATGATGAGCGGTTCTACAGGCTTAACGTTAGCTTTGCTGTATATTAACAATTGGAAATTAAATTCAGGCCAAATATCCAAGTCGGCCAGTGAAGCCGAATAAACCACTGCTGAACCATAAGCTTCCAAAACACCATAAAATGCACCGGCATATTTGTCCTTCCGTTCGGTATTTAAGGTAATCAATAAAATATTCGGACTCTGGTTCTGCAAATGAAAGTGGACTACATTCCCGGCTTTATTATCATTTGCAACAGCAAGATAAATTCCATTTTCAATTTTATTTATATTAGGAGCATTAACTTCAATAGGTTTTGGTGTATCCAGCTCTTCAGCAACAGCACCATGCCCATAAACAGAGGTTAAATTACTCACTGCAACCGGGATTTCAAACCCATCTTGATCCGTAACGCCAAGCGTTTGTGCATCAATTACTTTTGTAACGTAGCCTTCACGTTTTTCATCCACAAAACGTACAAAATCTCCCAGTTTAAATTTCATTTTAGTATCATATATGACTATTAATAATTAAGAACATTGCGCCTTAGTATGTGTAGGTTTTGGGTTCAGCTACCACCTAATCAATGCGCTTGCCCAAGTAAAACCTGATCCAAAAGCGGCCAGGCAAACTAAGTCGCCATCCTTTATTTTTCCTGCTTCCCAGGCTTCACATAAAGCAATTGGAACAGAAGCGGCAGTTGTATTTCCGTATTTTTGAATATTATTGAATACCTGATCATCTTTCAATCCCAAAAGCTGCTGTACATACTGGCTGATGCGCAAATTTGCCTGGTGCGGAACAAGCAGATCAATGTCCTTTTCAGTCAAGTTATTTGCGGCCAATGCTTCTTTTATAACCTCAGGAAATTTAACAACTGCTTTTTTGAAAACCGCAGGTCCATCCATAAAAGGTAAAGTGGCCCCACTTTCGATCAGCTCATTGGTCATAAACAAACCGCCCAATTCCTGTTCAGGAAATGCAGGTTTATCTTTTAGCCATTTATTGGCATGAGAACCTGGGTAATACATGGCCAATATTTCTGCGTCTGCCCCATCGCTATGCAAATGCGTGCTCAATATTCCTTTGCCGGCTTCATCTGTAGGCTGCAAAACAACTGCACCTGCTCCATCTCCAAAAATAACCGATACATTTCGGCTACGCGTTTCAAAATCCATTGCAAAAGAATGTTTCTCGCTTCCCACAACCAGCACATTTTTGTACATGCCTGTTTTCACAAACTGATCGGCCACCGAAAGGGCATAAACAAATCCTGAGCACTGGTTTCGGATATCCAAAGCACCAATCTCACCCATCCCCATTTCACGCTGCAATAAAACACCACAGCCTGGGAAATAATAATCCGGGCTCAAAGTTGCAAATACAATAAAATCTACATCTCTAACCGTAATACCTGCCCGCTCTATCGCAATTTTGGCAGCCTCAATGCCCATTGTTGTAGTCGTTTCTTCATTTCGATCTGCAAAACGGCGTTCCTTTATCCCGGTGCGCTCCTGGATCCACTCATCGCTGGTTTCCATAAAGCGGCTTAAATCCTGATTGGTGTATATATTTTTTGGAACATAGTATCCAATTCCTGCAATTTTTGTTTGATGCATGCTCGTTATTATTTCTTTGGTTATACAAATGTATTAAAATTACCTACCGAATAGCCGTAAATTACGCCATACACAGGCTAAGGTACTGTAATTGTTTAAATAAGCATATTTGGTTTGTATGTAAATATAAATACTTTGATTATTTTTGTACCCATGTCAACCGAAACCAAAGAAGAGACCTTTACCCTAGATGAAATTCTTACATCTTTAAAAACAGTACACCGGCTTATCCTATGGAACGATGACATCAATACTTTTGATCATGTAATCTACTGCATGATGAAATACCTTGACTATAACGAATCTCAGTCAGAAAAAATTGCCTGGAAGGTACACAATGAAGGAAAATGCCCCGTTCTGGAAGGCTCTTTTACAGAAATGGAAGTATACCGTAAAATTTTACAGCAAGAAGGCCTGACCGTTTCTGTTGATTAGAAAAAACATTAACATTTCGAATGCAGAGTATGATGGAGTTTCCATCACTAAAACTGGTCCTTTAACCGTTTATACAAATAAAGGGGACCAATTACCGACGTAAATACTTTTTTAAATGCCGATGGAACTATCTTTGGAAAGTATGCATACAAAAAAGAAGGCAATAAAATTTTCTTTCACCAAAGGGTTAAAGTTACTGCTGCTACAGATATTTACACCCAAACCATTTCCCATACGATTATCAAGTATCAACCATTAGTTTTAGAAAGTAATTTAGTATCTGGCATCGGCGGAGTAAAGTATGTGACTACTGTAGTAACCAGTATTGTGGGCTCCATAACTAATGATGAGCTTAAAATATCTCAATTTGGTTTCAAATTAAAAAAGGGATACGGTGCATCTCTTGGCGAACAGATTCCGGCACCAATGAACGAATTTAATGAAAACTATTTGCAAACATTAACTGAAAAAGATATGTTGGCAATACAGCATTACAATTTAAATTTTAAAAGATCTAACTAAGCCCGTTCAGGGTGTGGGCAAGCTCTCTTTGCGTTTCCTGTGTTTTGTCTTTTGCATACCATCCATGTAGCTGCGTGGCCAGCTCCATCATATCTGTGCTTTTCTTTTTCCATTCTGCCAGTAGGGCCTGCAGTATTTGAGGGCGCGGACCCCAGCTTGCCTTTACTTCTGCCGCTCTTTCATCTAAAATTAAAAGAACAGGAATTGCCCGTCCCCCATTAGTTAAATGTGCGTCAATTAAAGGCAAATTTTTATCTCTAAGTACAAATTTCAATTCAAATTGATCAGGGGCAGCCAAAGCCAACTTATTAAAAACCGGAATAATTTGGGCAGCATCTCCACACCAGCCTTCGGTAATGACCAAGAGTTTATAGGAGCCTTTTAAATTGTGCATAGCTGTAGTAAGTTCTTCGTTTAAGCTTACCGTTTTATCTACACGGCTCATGCGCTGCACATTCATTTTACTATAATGAAGCATAGCTTCAGAGTTGTCAGGACCAGTAGTATGCCCTTCGGCTAAAAGCCGGTCAACAAGTTCACGGTAAGTTGAATAGCACATACCCTGTTCTTCGAAAATCTCACTATAATTAACCATAATGTATTTGAAAAAATAAGGGCAAAGGAAAGCAGAAAAACGATGACAATCATCATTGCTTTGCAAGAAAATCAGGTTAAGCGCGACTGATTAAATTTTCATTTTCAGAACATAAAGTATTTTCAATCTGGCTTATTTCATTAACATGGAATAATATTCAGCTTTTTGTTATTTACATTAGATGCTGTACATGCTTAGTTAAAGCCACAAAATCTGCTACAGTTAGTTGCTCTGCACGTTTTTCAAAATAAATATGGTTGTCCATTTTATCTTTTGGCATGACTGCCGACAAAGCATTGCGAAGGGTTTTTCTCCTTTGGTTAAAACCTGCCTTCACCACTCTCCAAAATAATTTTTCATCGCAGTCTAATTGCTCAACATTGTTTCTGGTTAAACGGATTACAGCTGAGTTGACCTTTGGAGGTGGATTAAAGGTGCCCGGTTTAACCGTAAATAAATATTCAATCTTATAATAAGCCTGAAGAAATACACTCAAAATTCCGTATTCTTTATTTCCTGAAGGTGCTGCACAACGCTGTGCAACTTCCTTTTGAAACATTCCAACCATTTCCACAACCTTATTGCGGTTATCTAAAATTTTAAATAAAATTTGTGAAGAGATGTTGTAAGGAAAGTTCCCAATAATACCAAACTGACCAGGGAAAATGGCATCGAAATCCAGCTTCAAAAAATCACCGTTAATTAATCGGTCTCCAAGCTGTGGATATTTTTCATTTAAAAAGTGGAAAGACTCTGTATCGATATCGATCAGGTAGGTTTGCAGATCTGTACGCTGCAATAAGAAATCAGAAAGAATTCCCATACCCGGGCCAACTTCTAAAACCTGCTTATACCGATCTGTATTGACCAAACTTTCTACAATTCGGTTGGCAATGCCTTTATCTGTTAAAAAATGCTGACCTAGATGTTTTTTCGCTTTAACTAAACTCATACCCAAGCCCTGAAAAGGGCATTAAAAATTCAAATTATCCATACAAAGATAGGCTTAATATTTCTTTGCAGATCACTTAGTACGGTGTGCGGTTTCATTTTTTTTAAAGTCTTTAAACGAAAATCAGTAATTTGCGCTTAAATTTCCCAGTAATTATGAGCAATAAACTTAAAATTGGCATCAGTATAGGCGACATAAACGGCATCGGTTTAGAAGTGATCATCAAGACACTTTCAAATCCAGCCATTTTAAATTATTGCACACCAATTGTTTATGGACACACCAAAGTTTCCTCTTTTCACAGAAAAGCCAATAATCTTGGTGATTTTAGTTTCAACGTAATTAATCAAGCCAGCCAGGCACAGCACAAAAAAGCAAATATGATTAATTGCTGGGAAGAAGATGTAAAGATTGAACTGGGTCAGGTAACAGAAACGGGAGGAAAATATGCGCTTTTATCTTTAGAAAGAGCCACTGCCGATTTAGTGAGCGGAGAGATTGATGCACTCGTTACAGCACCAATTAACAAGCACAATATACAGTCAGACACCTTTGCTTTTCCTGGGCATACAGAATATTTACAGGAAAAAAGCGGCAAGAAAGATGTTTTAATGTTTTTAATCAGTGAAGATTTACGTGTTGGAGTAGTTACTGGCCACATCCCTGTAAAAGATGTGCCTACATCCATTACAAAAGATGGAATTATCAACAAACTAAGATTGATTAACGATAGTTTAAAAAATGATTTTTGGATTGAAAAGCCAAAAATTGCTGTTTTAGGCCTAAACCCACATGCTAGCGACAATGGCTTATTAGGTGCCGAAGAAGCCGAAATTATTACCCCTGCAATAAAAGAAGCCTTTGATAAGGGCATTATCTGTTTTGGTCCCTACCCTGCCGATGGTTTTTTTGGCAATGGCAGTTATAAGCAGTTCGATGCCGTATTGGCCATGTACCATGATCAAGGTTTAATTCCATTTAAAACTCTTGCTTTTCATAACGGCGTAAACTATACAGCCGGATTGAGCTTTGTGCGCACTTCTCCCGATCATGGAACGGGCTATGACATCGCTGGCAAAGGTTTGGCTGATCCTACTTCTTTTACTGAAGCCCTTTTCTCGGCCATTCATATTGTAAAGAACAGAAGGGAACAAGAAGAAATGCTTCAAAATCAACTGCGCACAGGAGGCAAAGTCGTAGAAACACAGTTTGACATTAAGGATGACGCATCTTAACAAAGCATTTAACCTACTACATCCATAATTAACCCTCATAAACACACACTTTATTAACAATGTTGTGCTCAATACCTATTGAGCAAATACCAAGTTTAATTGCATAAAATATTATAAAATTCCTATATTGAACTTGAAATAAGACTAAAATTATTACAATCAATATGCCTGTTTGGATCCATTCTTTTGTGCATTTATTGTTTATAGGTATCATTACACTTTTTCCAGTTGTTAATCCAATTGGTTCATCTTTTATTGTAAGCCCATATTTTGCCCATTTAAATGATGATGAGAAGAGGATGGCTGTTGGGAAAATTACATTGTATGCTTTCTGCATATGCACAGTTTCTTTATTTGCCGGACATTATATTTTAGAGTTATTTGGAATTTCAATACCCGTAATACAATTAGCAGGTGGCATTATGATCTGTAAAATGGGATGGGAATTTTTGTCTTCTGATGATACCAAAAAGGAAAGCTCCACGACCACAGGCAGCCAGAAAGTATCTGAATACCAAAACCTAGAATCTAAACTATTCTATCCGATTACATTCCCCGTAACGACAGGGGCTGGCACAATTTCTGTTTTATTTACTTTAAGCGCGCACAGCGCAACAGGGAATTTTAACAGCTATTTAATTAATACCTCTGCAATTCTGCTGGCAATAGCTGTCATGTGTTTATTAATTTATATTTTTTACTTAAACACGAAGCGCATCATTAATTATTTAGGGAGCAATGGTGAGAAAATAATTAATAGAATCACTGCATTTCTAATTTTTTGTGTGGGTTTGCAGATTGCGATTTCGGGTATCCAGGCATTAGTAAAAGGTTAAACAACCCCAGTTCATCATTTCAGTTTATTTGAATACAAACAATACTATGCATCAACAATTATCATCTATCATACAGTCTGAGGATTTAACGCATCTCAATCAAGCCAATTATATTTTGATCGATGCCAGTGCAGGATCAAAAAACAGATATGATGAAAGCCATTTAAAAGGAGCATTTTATGTTGATGTTAACCATGACCTGGCCAACATTGGTGACTTTGCCATTGGCGGGAGACATCCTTTACCCACATTTGGACAGTTTGGCGACCTGCTTGGAAAATTTGGCATTACGAAAAATAGTCATGTAATCATTTATGATGATAAAAACGGCGCAAATGCCGCAGCTAGGCTTTGGTGGATGCTAAAATCAATTGGACATGAAAAAGTTCAGGTTATTAATGGGGGTTTTGATGCTGCAGTTAAATCGGGTTTTCCGCTAAGCTCAATGATAGAGGAGCCCAAAGAAGTTCAGCCTTATTTAATTCATGGGTGGAATCTTCCCTTATCAGACCTAGGTGAAGTTGAAACCCTTGCAAAAACTAAAGACCACATTGTGGTTGATGTCCGGGATCCAGATCGATTTGCTGGCCTTAAAGAGCCAATTGACTTAATTGCCGGTCATATTCCTGGCGCAATAAACATTCCTTTCACCGAAAACTTAGATGCTAGCGGTATGTTCCTGCCATCAGATAGATTAAAAGAAAAGTATAGCCGAGCTTTAAGCGGGTATAAACCCGAAAATGTAATTGTTCATTGTGGATCTGGAATTACGGCTTGCCATACGCTTTTAGCGCTGGATTATGCCGGGCTCCAAATTCCTAAGCTTTATGTTGGTTCCTGGAGCGAGTGGTCAAGAAACAACAAAGAGATGATTTTGAATAAAAAAAAGCCCTAAGTTATTTTCAAAATTATAAGCCCACCAAATCCTGATTATAAAGTGCCCGGTCGCAACAGTTACAAATGAACTTCATCAAGGAGAATGGTTTAAACAAAAATCATTTTCAAAAAACATTTCTTATCTAATTATTTTATCCCTACATTTGCAGGCTAAAATTTTACAGTACTTTGAACCCGCTAAAACAATTTATAGTACCGTTTACTGGATTGAAACTAGGCATTCATCAGCTTGAATATGAGCTAGATGATGCTTTTTTTAATGCTTTTGAGTACTCTTTAATTAAAAGTGGAAAATTAAAAGTTGACTTGGAACTTGAGAAACAAGAGACCATGATGCTTTTAAAATTCAAAGTAATTGGAACAGTAAATTTAGATTGCGATAAATGTTTATCTGACTTTCCTTTACCAATAAATTTGTACGAAAGACAGATTGTAAAATTTGCAGAAGCTGAAATGGAAAGTGATGATGATGAAATCATCTCGCTAAGCCGCAAAGAAACTGCGATTGACATATCGGGCCCACTATATGAAATGATTAACGTAGCGGTGCCTTATATTAAAAACTGTGAGCAGGCAGGTAAAGACTGCGATCAGGAAATGATTGCTAGATTAGAAAAACTTTCTATTGGTAAGCAACATGAAGAAGAACAAACAAGCGACCCACGTTGGGAAGCACTAAATAAGTTAAAAAAATAATTAGATTATACACCAATGGCACATCCAAAACGGAAAATCTCGAAACAGAGAAAAAATTAAAGAAGAACGCACTATAAAGCGGTGACGCCTTCTTTGGCAACATGCTCGGCAACAGGTGCTATCCACGTACCTCACCGTGCTTATAACGTTGATGGTAACCTATACTATAACGGTAAATTGGTTATCGAAAATACTCAAATCGGGTAATTTTCTTAAAAAATTGTTTGTATTTTCAATGGCTTTAGTCATACCTTAGTCGTCTGAAAAATTAGGATTAAACCTAATCTAAATACAAACAAGTTTTTTCTATGAAAATAGGCCTCGACATCATGGGCGGAGACTATGCTCCCAAAGCAATTGTTTTGGGAGCAATAGCAGCTCATCAATCGCTTAGCGCTAATGAACATCTAGTTCTTATTGGCGATACCGAACAGATTAAACCCATTCTTGCAGAAGAAGGCTTTAATCCGGATCATTTTGAATACGTTCATACTGATGAAGTAATTGGTATGGGTGAACACCCTACCAAAGCAATTGTTCAGAAACCAAAATCAAGCATATCTGTTGGTTTTAATCTTTTAAAAGAAGGTAAAATTGATTCATTTGCAAGTGCAGGAAATTCTGGAGCAATGCTGGTTGGCGCAGTTTTTAGCGTTAAAACCATTCCGGGCATTATTCGCCCTTGTTTATGCACAATTCTTCCTAAAATAAAAGGTGGCACAGGCTTATTGCTTGATGTTGGCGCAAATGCCGATTGTAAACCTGACATTTTATTGCAATTTGGTGTTTTAGGTAGTTTATACGCAGAAAACTTACTGCAGATCAACGACCCTAAAGTGGCACTGATGAACATTGGTGAAGAAGATGAAAAAGGAAACATGTTAAGTATGGCTACCTTCCCTTTAATGAAGGATGCCAATATGTTTAATTTTGTGGGCAACGTAGAAGGGCGTGATCTTTTTAATGATAAGGCAGATGTAATTGTTTGCGATGGATTTACAGGAAATGTAATGCTTAAATTAGCAGAATCTTTTTATGTACTCACCATTAAAAAAGGCATGAAAGATGAGTTTTTCGACCGCTTTAACTATGAACAATATGGAGGAAGCCCGGTATTGGGTGTAAATGCTCCCGTAGTAATCGGTCACGGAATATCCAGCCCTTTAGCGGTTAAAAACATGGTTTTGCAATCAAAAGAAATGATCACAACCGCATTAATAGAAAAGATTAGGGCAGCATTTAAATAATTTACCAAAATAAATTAAAATGAGTAAAATTCACGCTGCTATTACAGCAGTAAACGGTTATGTTCCTGACTATGTACTTACCAATGCAGAGTTAGAAACCATGGTTGAAACTTCGGATGAATGGATTACCAGCAGAACAGGAATTAAAGAACGCAGAATTTTAAAAGGCGAAGGCCTGGGTACTTCTGATATGGCTGTGCATGCGGTTAATGGACTGCTTAAAAAAAGAGGCATTGATGCAAAAGAAATTGAACTGATTATTTTTTGTACAACAACCCCTGATTTTACTTTTCCTGCAACAGCAAATGTTTTAGCTGATAAAATTGGAGCAACAAATGCTTGGGGATACGATTTACAAGCCGCTTGTTCGGGCTTTATTTTTGGCCTTTCTACAGGTGCTCAGTTTATCGAATCCGGGAAACATAAAAAGGTATTGGTTGTAGGTGGCGATAAAATGTCATCAATCATCAATTACCAGGACCGTACAACTTGCATTATTTTTGGTGACGGCTGCGGATGTGCACTGCTAGAACCTAATGAAGAAGGCTTGGGCATCATAGATTCTATTTTAAGAACCGATGGTTCAGGAAGAGATTTCTTAGGCATGAAAGCTGGTGGCTCTGTTAAACCGGCTACACATGAAACGATTGATGCCAGAGAACATTTTGCCCATCAAGAAGGACCAACTGTATTTAAATTCGCAGTAACCAATATGGCTGATGTAGCGGCTGAAATTATGGAACGGAATAGCTTAACTGCTGATGATGTTGCATGGCTAGTACCGCACCAAGCCAACAAACGCATTATTGACGCCACAGCAAACCGTATGGGCGTTGGCACAGATAAGGTTATGATCAATATTGAGCGTTACGGGAATACAACAAATGGAACAATTCCACTTTGCCTATGGGAATGGGAAAGCCAACTTAAAAAGGGCGACAACATTGTACTTGCCGCATTTGGAGGAGGCTTTACCTGGGGTTCTGTTTACCTGAAATGGGCATACGACAGCAATTAGCCTGGAGCCGGAAGCCTTTAGTCTAAAGTGTATAAAAACCGATGATTTCGGAAAAAATAAAACAAAAAAAGTATAACTTAGTTAATTCATTAAACACTATTTTTTACATAACAAGCTTAAAAAATGGATATCAAACAAATACAGGAACTGATTAAATTTGTTTCCCGTTCTGGTGTAAACGAAGTTGCTATAGAGCAAGAAAACTTTAAAATCACCATTAAAACAAACCAGACACCTACAGTTGTACATGCAACCGTACCACAGCCACCACTTGTACAGGCAGCTGCTCCGGTAGCTACTGCCCCTACTGTTGCTGCGGCTGCGGCTCCTGCTGTTCCAGCTGCTGAGGATACCTCAAAGTACATTACGGTAAAATCGCCTATGATCGGTACTTTTTACCGTTCATCTAGCCCTGACAAACCAATGTTTGTAAATGTTGGCGATGAAATCAGCACAGGTAAAGTAATTTGTATTATTGAAGCAATGAAACTTTTCAATGAAATTGAAAGTGAAGTTTCGGGTCGTATCGTGAAAATATTGGTAGACAATGCATCTCCAGTTGAATATGACCAACCATTGTTCTTAGTAGAACCTATTTAATTATAAAAACATTGACGTCACCCTGAATTATTTATTTCAGGGTCTTCTTTTTTAAACAGATGCTGAAATAAATTCAGCATGACGATTTTTAAAACAGAGACGAAACGTAAAAAATTATGTTTAAAAAAATACTAATTGCCAACAGGGGCGAAATTGCTTTGCGCATTATCCGCACCTGTAAGGAGATGGGCATCAAAACCGTTGCGGTTTACTCTACTGCAGACAGAGAGAGTTTACACGTACGCTTTGCTGATGAGGCTGTTTGTATTGGCCCCCCACCCAGTAAGGATTCTTATTTAAATATCCCCAACATTATTTCGGCAGCAGAATTAACCAATGCCGATGCCATACACCCCGGTTATGGCTTCTTATCAGAAAATGCTAAATTTTCTAACATTTGCCGGGAATATGGCATCAAATTTATTGGTGCAACACCTGAGCAAATTAACGGCATGGGCGACAAAGCTTCGGCTAAAGAAACCATGAAGAAAGCAGGTGTTCCAACAATACCAGGTTCTGATGGTTTGTTAACCAGTGTTAAAGAAGGCATTGAAATTGCAAATGAAATGGGCTATCCCGTTATTCTTAAGGCAACTGCCGGTGGTGGTGGCCGCGGAATGCGCGTGGTTTGGAAAGATGAAGATTTTGAAAACGCATGGGACAGTGCCCGTCAAGAATCAGGCGCCGCATTTGGTAACGATGGTTTATATTTAGAAAAATATATTGAAGACCCACGCCACATTGAAATTCAGATTATTGGAGATCAATTTGGTAAAGCCTGTCATTTATCAGAACGCGATTGTTCTATCCAACGCCGCCACCAAAAATTAGTTGAAGAATCTCCATCACCATTTATGACAGATGAATTGAGGGTGAGAATGGGAGAAGCTGCAATTAAAGGTGCAGTTGCGGTAAATTATGAAGGTGCTGGAACTATAGAATTTTTGGTTGATAAACACCGCAATTTCTATTTTATGGAAATGAATACCCGTATTCAGGTAGAGCATCCAGTAACAGAAGAAGTGATTAATTTTGATCTGATCAAAGAACAGATTAAAGTTGCTGCAGGCATCCCTATTTCAGGTAAAAATTATTTCCCTAATATGCATGCGATAGAATGCCGGATCAATGCTGAAGACCCTTTTAATAATTTCCGTCCTTCTCCGGGGAAAATCACCAATTTCCATTCTCCGGGTGGTCATGGTGTTCGTGTAGATACACACGTATATGCAGGTTATCAAATTCCTTCCAATTACGATTCAATGATCGCAAAATTAATCTGTGTGGCTCAAACCCGTGAAGAAGCAATTTGTACCATGGAACGTGCTTTAGGCGAGTTTGTAATAGAAGGCATTAAAACAACCATTCCTTTTCATTTACAGTTGATGAAAGATCCTAATTTCAGAGCCGGAAATTTCACTACAAAATTTATGGAAACATTTGTACTTGCTGAATAAGTAAGCAACACAAAATATATGCGAGGCCGTATCATTAATCAAAAGATGATGCGGCTTCTATTTTTTGTAATCTTTGAGATCTGTGTTGAGTATTTGCTTACTATACCTTTTTCTTTGAATATTTCTTAAAGTGTACAAAAAACAGCTTTTCTAAGCTGCTTTTTTCCTAATATTTTGTGCAATTGCCAATAATCCCCATTCAATTTCCACTTTTTGTTTACCTCTGAGCATGAAGCGGCGGAACCCGTGGTTCTGTTTGATATTGGCAAAAACAGGTTCTACATCATAACATCGTTTCTTTCTATGGCCGATGCCCTGCTCTGTATTGAGTAGACGATGTGCTTTTTGCTTATGCCTTTGCAGGTTTTCATTAATTTCTATTAGACGGTTGCCTTTAGACTTGTGGCAAGCCCCGTTTAGCGGACAATTGCTGCAGTTTTTGGCTTGATATCTCCTGATATGCTGCTCGAATCCACTTGTAGTACGTTTTTTACCTGTTCCCACAAAGTCCATGCTTTGTCCCATTGGGCAGATGTAAGCGTCCTTTTGTTTATTGTAAAAAAGCTGATTTGTTGCAAAAGGATATTTCTGATTATAGCGTGCATTTTGTTGTTTGTCAAACATGTTAAACTTAACAAAAGACTCCACCTGTTTTTGCTCCAGCAGGGTGTAGTTCTCTTCTGATCCATAACCGGCATCAGCGGTAAGGGTCTTTGGAGGACGATTGAAGCTGTTCTCATGTTGTTCCAGATGTGATTTTAAAGTTAAGGTGTCTGTAGGATTGGAGTGAATGGTGTAGTTGACAATGAACTGGTTTGAAGTGGATATCTGTACATTATAAGCCGGTTTGAGCTGTCCGTTACGCATATGATCTTCTTTCATTCTCATAAAAGTTGCATCCGGATCAGTCTTACTGTAACTGTTGCGTTCAGCGAGTATTTCTTCCTGATGCTCATACTTATTAATAGTCTCGGGATAGTTTTTAGTAAGGTAACGGAGCTTTGCTTTGGTTTTTTTATCAACCTGATCATTGTTAGCCAGCACTTCATTCAGCTTATCAACTGTTGCCTGGATGCTTTCGGCACTTACGGTTTTAGCCGTAGGTGGTTCGGGCAATAAATCTTCCACCGTAGCCACACTCTGGGCATAATTCCAGATCTCATCCAGTTGCTTTTTCATCTTCGCTTTATTGGTCTGGATAGATTTTTTCCAGACAAAAGTGTACTTGTTGGCATTCGCCTCAATCTTGGTTCCATCAGTATAAACTTTATCAATACTCAACAATCCTTCTTCAGCCAGATATTTGACCACTTCTTCAAATACACTACGCAAAGCATGTTTTAAACGGGCACCCCGAAATCGGTTGATCGTATTGTGATCCGGTTTACTCATACCGCTCAACCACATAAAAGGAACACTTTCCCGGCAGGCTATGGCCAGTTTTCTGCTGGAATAGGTATTGGTCACATATCCGTATACCAATACTTTTAAAAGCAATATGGGATGATAGTTAGATGCGCCCCGGATGTGATAGGCACTCAACAATGGTTCTACATTGATCACATTAATAATCTTGTCGACAAGTCTTACAGTATGATCTGCTGGAATCAACTCATCGAAGGTGGGCGGAAACGCCATGAGTTGATGCTGGTAATAAGGCTTAAAAACAGGTTTCTTATTGGCCATATTTCGTATTGATCATATCATAAATATATGAAAATCAGTAGGTTAATCCAAATTTAAAACCATGAAAATCAACTTAAATTACTAATAATCAAGATGATAAAACTGTAGGAAAAACAAAAGAGCCTATATCATCGATTTATGATACAGGCTCTGGTGACTTTTCGCAACCAGATGTAAACGGTAAAATGATTGCCTTAAGTTCGTTTAAAGGTAAATATGTATTGCTGGATTTTTGGGCCAGCTGGTGCGGACCATGTCGTGCAGAAAACCCTAACGTATTAAAAGCTTACAATGAATTCAAAGACAAAAACTTTGATGTATTTGCAGTTTCTCTGGATGATAAAAAAGAGAACTGGTTAAAGGCAGTGAAGGATGATGCTATGCCCTGGACTCAGGTAAGTGATTTGAAAGGCTGGAAAAATCAGGCCGCAGGTATGTATGCGATTACAGCTATACCACAGAATTTTCTGATCAATCCTGATGGTAAAATCGTTGCCAGTAACCTGCGTGGAGAGGCATTGGTTAAAAAATTAAAGGAATTGATTAAATAAGCTCTTTCAATGAGCAGGTTTCATGCTAATCCGTTTGGAAAATTTCCAGACGGATTTTTTTATTATGGAATATTCATTCCATTTTAATTACCTTTGTCATTCATTATCCCAATTTACATGACGAAAAAGGAACAGATTTTACAGGCTACCTTGAAATTGATTGTGCAGAAAGGCATTGAAGCTACGCCGATGTCTGAGATCGCAAAAGCGGCAGACACTGGTATGGG
>Ga0116227_10004928_pt1 | contig 28628 bp, 19 predicted proteins | sample S1TSphgellanicum_FD_89693 | JGI IMG/M metagenome (GOLD analysis project Ga0116227, IMG submission 89693) | Host-associated microbial communities from peat moss isolated from Minnesota, USA - S1T2_Fb - Sphagnum magellanicum MG | ecosystem: Host-associated > Plants > Peat moss > Unclassified...
GGGGGAGAGGGGGTGAGAGGGGGGGAGGAAAAAAAGGGGGGTGGGGGGGGGGAGGGAAGGGGGGGGGGGGGGGGGGATCCGGCAAAGGGGAGAACATGTGCACCCTCGAGATGCATTGCAACAAAAAGGAAACGTAGAGCTCCAACACCAAGGAGAAATGAGAGTAATGGTTAAAGAGAAAAAAAGGCTTTTGTTGAGGGGAGACAACACATGCAGATTTGGGAGACATTGCAACAAAGAGGAAAAAGAGAGAGCAATGGCTAGGGGGAGAAAGAGAAAAATATTCGGCAGAGGAAAAAAAGCGTGCACACCCTTGGGATGGGTTGCAATAGAAAAAAAAAAAAGCTTCAACATTGAGGAGAAAAAAAGAGAGTTTCAACGCATGGGAGAGTGCTTCAACACCAAGGAGAGAAAAAGGTTCGTTAAAGGGGGGAGAAAGAGAGAGCGAGCGGGCGATGGTTAGGGAGAAAGAAAAAGGTTTGACAAAAGGGAGAGAAAGAGAATGAGCGATGACTAGGGAGAGAGAAAAAGGTTCGGCAAAGGGGAGAGAAGGAGAGCGATGGCCAAGGAGAAAGAAAGACCTTCAACAGAGGGGAGAAAACACGCACACCCCCAAGACATCCTGCAATAGAAAGGAGAGAGAGAGAGAAAGTGATTGCCAAGGAGAGAGAAAGGGTGCCTAAACAACACTGACTTGCAACGGATGAGACCAAGAAAAACACCTGCAACCAAAGAAAACTTGCAACCCAAAAACTCAAACACAATGTGCAAAGTAGCGACAATAAAAAAACTCCAAAGCCTTCAATCATCCCTTGTTTCATAGCCTACACACACGACCAATAGGTTAATGAGGTCCCATGAGTAGAAAAAAATGTAAAAAGAAATTGCAAGCTTGGAAATGATTTCGGGATAGGTTGAGAAAGATCTTTGGTCCAATATAGAAACCACAAAGCACACCAAAAGGAAGGAGCACCTCAACGACGCTAGCATTTCCAATGACAGTGAGCAACAACAAACTCAACAAACTCTTGTTGCAGTGCACAAGAAAGAAACTAAAACCCTAAGTGCACAGGAGAGAAACTAAACCCTAAGTTTGCAACGCCCATTATAGTTTAGAAAATTAGGGTTAATGGAACAACTTTTTTGCTATGATCGTTGATTGGTCTCATTTTTGAAAATTTTAATCTTGGCCCTTCATGTTTGATGAATTGTTTTGTATGAAAAAGTTAATGGTGTTGGCATCCATCCAATTTGAAAACGAGCATCATGTTGTCCACTTGTCAACAGATTAAAGATTGATCATGCGAGCATCATGTTGTCCACTTATCAACAGATTAAAGATTGATCATGTAGTGTGATATGTTTGTTGATCAGTCACCCATGTGTTTGCTTTGTACCTCTTCCAGCTTTTAAAGGACCTATACTTTGAATGGGCATATCTCTGTTATTTCTCAACCATTCCATGCGATCTAAGTGGCTATGAATGCGCCCAGATTTACAAAAAGTCTTTGAATAGTAGGACGAGCCAAAAACTTAATTGGCTGCTATTTTGCTCTGAGCGCTTAAGTGTTCAGTGACCGGCCGGGCTGCCCTATGTATTGATTTGGAAGATCATTTTCTTCAAAAATTGACAGATGAATCTCTATGTATATTGTAGTACATGCGCAGCTTCAACACATTTCTGTCAAATAATTATCTAATTTAGAAGATTTTTAAAAATAAAAATTATATATATATATATATATATATAATATGAAATTTTCACAAATAAAATAATTAGTGTCAAAGCTGCAAAGATACTATAGTACATGCGAGGTGCACAACTTGAAAACAAAATAAATTGTGAAAATCAATCACCCCACTTAGGAAGGAGAGAGAGACAAAGAGAAAGAGCTTTCCTCAGAGTGTGTATCACTGCAATGACACAGGTTGCCAAACTACCATCAGTGTTTATTTGCTCTGTTTGACAGGGAGAAACTTACAGAACATCAATGATGCAGAAAGTTTCATTTGGTCCCACATTTTGATGAATGTTCACCAGTCAATTGTGGGTTAATTTTTGGGGAACTTGATGGAACATTTCCCTATTGCAACTCTTGCTTGGGTTTGTTCATTTGATCCCACATTTTGTGATGAATGTTCACCAGGTGTGACTATGAACCATGAGTTCATTCTTTTGGCAAACTTCAGGGAACATTTCCTATTTGAACTATTGCTGGTTCGAAGTTTGAACTTGCCATAACAGGTATCATCAGGCAGGCAGCTTGTTTGAGCTGCATGAGTTAGTTGCAAATGATCCTTGGCCACAATATGGATGATATGGGGATGAGCATAAAATTTGATTAGTCATGCAAATAAATCTAGAATAGGTAGCACTTTGTTGTGGCCGGGTGGTGCAGAACCCAAGTACAGAAAAAGGGCAGGTGAGTGCAAAGGGGCGCTCCTGTGATGAGAGCATGTGCTATGAAAAAAAGTACCAATGCCAATCCTTAAGCAATCTCTGCACAACTCTGACATCTTTTTGCTCTCATCTCCCCACCAGGCCCCCCCACTTTTTTTTGAGGTGTGAAATTTGACACTGTTGTGAATTTTTAAAATTTTGTATAGCAAATTCAATTGACTCAAAATTCAGGAAAAAAAATTCCAAAAAAATTAACCTTAAGTATCACCAGATTTCTGTACATTCTTCAAGTAGGTAGCCAAAATGCCATAGTACAGGAATGGTTTCGGCATAAATTAAATTAGTTTTTTATGTTTTGTCAATTTTTTTGAAATTTTATTTATTAATTGTGCCAAATTTTTTAGGAATATTATAAAATTAAGAATCTGACTTAAGACTGACACTGTTGTGAATTTTAAAAATTTTGTGTAGCAAATTTAATTGACTCAAAATTCATGAAAAAAATTCCCAAAAAAATACCTTTAGTATCACCAGGTTCCTATACATTCTTCAAGTAGGTTAACCAAAATACCATAGTACATGAACAGTTTCAGCATAAATTAAATTATTTTTTGTGTTTTGTCAAATTTTTGAAATTTTTATTTATTATTTGTGCCGAAATTTTTATGAATATTATAAAATTAAAAATCTGACTTAAGACTGAGACAGTCTAAACACACTAGACTGTCCCATAAACATAACCAGGATGTGTTTATTATTTTTTATAACCATTAACTGCAGAAAATTTCAGAATCAAAAAACCAAGTGCCAAAGTTAAGATTTAAAATTTAATTAATTATTTGGCAGTTTGTTGCTGAATCCAATCAAGGAGTACAGTATATATAAGGATGTTAAAACTTTCCTTTAATATTTTCTTATTGGCCAAATCTGGCTAAATCTGCTTATGGATGATCATCACCTCAGCTGAACCAACAACAACCAGCAGAACCCCAATGAGAAATGGATGGTGGGTGGACAGAAAACACATTTCCATTGGGTTCCCAGTTCCCTAATTAACCAGCTAACCACAGTGATTAGCTTAGTTTCTATTTCTACTACCTACCTACCTACTTAGAATCCACTAGTCTTTACCTATGTACTGACCATCTACATGATGTACTACTTACTTAGTACTACCTATCATCCTACTGACCTACCTGTATACCTACCAACCTGAACTATGCTGTAAAGGATAGCTCACCAAGGTTAAACCTGACACTAACTCGCTTATGGTTCATCCACAAATGAATCATAGCAGGCTCTCCAAGTGCTGAATTTTCACTTTTTATTTCACCTGGAAAATATGATTTCAACCAATAGAAAAGGTTTTTTCATGAAAAAAAGCCCCAAATTCAGCATTTAAAATTTTTTTTTCCTAAAATCACCAGATTTTTCCAATATATTCCAGTAGGTAGTCAAGAATATTGAAGGATCCTTCTATTTGTTTTATGGTTATCTCTGGTTTATTGTAGTGTTGGGCATTTACCTGGTTTGGAGGGTTAGAGCTATTGGTTCTGGTTTCAGTTGATAAAAACCAAATCAGAATTGGGTCTGATTTTTGGGAACTGGTTGCAGAACTGGAACCAGAAATTTTTAATTTTTTAAGAACTGGATCAGGAACCAGATTCAGGAACCAGATTTCCTATTCCATTTATGTATGGAACCAGAACCAAGATTTTTGGGAAAAAAACAACTAGAACCAGGGGCTAACCAGCTATTAACCAGTGGTTCCAATCCAGGTTACCCAGAACTGTGCTGGAACAGGGTCTGATTTTTGGAATCAGAACAGAACCAGAATTGGATTTTATTTTTATTTTAAAAAAAAAAAAAACCAGATCAAGAACTGGATTCCTGATTCCATAATGCCCAGAAGCCAAAGGGAGGAAAAGGCACCTGCCCAAATCCAAAACCCAAGGCCATGTTCTAAACCTCTCACCCGCGCAAATCCAAAACCCAAGGTTAGGTTCTAAACCCCTCACCAGACGCTTGAAGCAATCAGACAGAGAGAGGGGAGGGAATCCTGAAAGAGCACCAAGCCTAGAAGAGGCGTCGCTGCTACCAACAACAACTACTAAGGTAGACCGGCCTATGACCGATCAACTACCTATGACCAAACATTTATTATATCTTCATCATATGTGCTTCATTTTGAGTGATTTAAAATGTTATGGGAGCTCTATCTCAAGCTCTAGAAATCATCTTTGAAGTGCAAATGAAAAGGAGTAATGAAAAAATAACAAGGAAAAGAAAAAGCTTTCCAACTTACAAATCGTGTTTTTTTTTTTCTTCGCTTTGGACCCCTCCTATTTTCAAACCTCATAACTTTCTTATGTCTTATTCATTTTAAACAATTTTAAGTGTTATAGAAGAGCCACTTGAAGTTTTACAGATCATCTTTTAACTCTAATAGCAACAGAGCCACATACAAGGAATTTTTTGGGTGTTTGGGAACTGACTTTAGTAGTGTTCATGGATTTTTTTTTTGAGTTCTTGACCACCTTTACTGTGGGGGTGCTGTAACTTTCTCATTTCTAATCTGTTTTCGATGATTGTTAGTGTGTCAGATGCCCCATGAGGAGGGGTTCAAGTTTTGTTGGGACACCAGAAACAACTGAGCCCTCCCCTTGGATTGGGCTTGCCTTGAGCGCTTAAGTGTTCGGTCACCGGCCGAACTACTACAGGGAGATGGTGCTTTCGTGACTGTTGGTTGAGTCTGGACAAAGGGCAAGTCGGCAATCTACCAACGTTCAACAAAGAAATCACACACACTGTTACCTCTTGAGAGAGACAGAGACAGTGTGTAAGAAGAAGACGTCACAGCTCTTGTGAAATTACTGCAACACAATATTGTATCCGCATCATCACATTTGTCATCTCTCCTTTTTGTACTTGCCTTGGTACAAGCAGTAGACTGACTCTTCCTCCTCCTCCTCCTCCTCCTCCTTAAGTTTCAGCATCAACTGGGACCTGCCACACAAAATTTGTGGGTACTTAGACTTCAGTACTTTACTTACCTGTTCGCTGTCAGCCAAAACAACGTGCTCACAGGCCAAGAGGTGCATCATGAATCATCATACCATCTAAACTAACCACAACTGAAAACATGATGACAGTACCTACTAAATACATAGGCTTATCCTTGCTCTTACAAGTGAAGAAGCTGAACAGTAGTCCTTTTTGCTCCATTTAAGAGATTGTAAGAAACTGAGACACCCACTTACCCAACTCTCATCATGCTAGGCTACCATCCAGTCCAGTGGTTCCTTTAAAAGATTTTGTGATGGAGCTAAGGCAGGTTTTTTTTAAATTAATTAATTATAATTAATTTTTTAATGAATTATTTAATAAAAATTCCCCCAATTTTGTGATGTAGCCACAGTGGCAAACATTCACAAGAGGGGAAGCGCCAAATTTGGCTATAGGTCAGAGAGGACAGTCTGCATTTTCTAGAATCCTGCATGTTTATTCTCCCTCAGAATGTGGCTGGTTCAAACCCTAAACCCTTTTAGTTCGCCACAAAAAGGCATCTAACAGGGATTTTGTGACAGTCCCACAAAAAAAGTGTTGCATAGATGCGAAATTTTGCACAAAATAATTTGTCTGAGCTTAGATAGTGAACCTCCATTAAGAGGTTTTGCCAAATTTGCTATAAATGAACTATGATTGTTAGAAAAATCGAAACATCCTTGGCCCTACATACCTCAACATGGTATTAAAATCTGGTGATTTTTCAGATTTTCTTTTTTGGGCAAAATCTAGCAAGAAGAAACTTCCAAAACCACTTGTTTTTCAAAAAAATCGATGATTTTCACCAAGTGGCAAAATGTTGCACATCAGGGGAATTTTTAAAAAAAACACCACTACCATTTGTTGCAGGGTGCATGGGTTTGATTTTCAAGAGGGTTGGGCAAAGTTCATTTACACCTGTAGGGAGCTACATCATTTGGAATAGTGTTGGTGAGTACTATGATATGGTCTCTTCCACAATACCATGTAATGGCATACAAGATTGATTTTCATTTGATATTTTGTGGATGAAAAAAACCATTGAATCATGCAGTGAAATCTGACTGTGATTGCACAAGTTTCTTTATTGTTCCCTCCTACATATGCTCTTTGGAACAATACCTGGAGATTGGCAACAGAGGAGCTGTAAAATTGTGGAACCCACACCATAATAACTTTGCCAAAGTGCAAAAAGATACTTACAAAAAATATCAGACCCCTTCAGGCTCCCAAGGACTGACAAAAGATCTGTACTTTTTGCTGTAGGATGATTACACATAAAGAGCAAATATTACAGGTTACCAAACCCATTCTCATATGAAACTAGGGTGTATGGAAATGCCCAGAATTATTTTCCAAAGTCACAGACTGCAATATCTGTCACAACCATGAATCAAAGAGGTGTTCTTACCAGTTTGGCTACAAAAAAAATGACATGCAAATCCCTGCACTGCCTTAATTTGAGCCACTTAATGAAGACAAGCAGCAGTCTGCATCTACCTCGCCTTCCTGTCTAAGGGGAAAAGGAACTCCCATTGCCTAGGACCATGAATTCAATACCCACCGTCTCTAACTAACATGTAACACTCATCCAGAGAACTCACAGGCACACCCAACTCACATTTGTTTGATAGGGTGCTTGAACCTTGTGCCAAACATTGAACTACCAGAGACCAGAAGCCAATGACCAAGAGCTGGACATTCAGGAGGAAAAAGAGAGGAGATAGGACCCTTCAGATGTTTTTGATTTGAAGGACACATCAATTGTGCAATACAAAGATCTCTGTTGAGAGAGAGAGAACCATATCAAACAGTTTCCAATAGCACAAGAGTTCTCCCCAAAGACAACCCAACAGCATCCAAATTTCAAGTACCCACTACCTGACATTACCATGCATCCCAACCTCCTTTCCCTTCTTGAGGGAAACCAAAACTTAGACACACAAAAATGTCTGTGGAACCAGGAAGTTGGCTCCCCAATGGAGGACACATGAGGAACATGCAACCTTGGGCCTAGGCAACAGGAGGTCTGAGGACATGGTCTTGTGAAGTGTCAACTGCAGCAGGTGGCATCCATTGCCACATTGCCATGCCTGGATAACCAGCCATCTGTGCTGCCTTGCTTGATGCAGCTTGAGATTGTGCTGCAAAAGCGGCTGCTGCTGCATGAATGGCTGCTGGATGAGGTATGTATCCAGTTGGTATAGTCATGTCCTTCACTTGCTGCTCCAATTTCTCCTTATCAGCCTTTAGTCTTGTCTTCTCATCCCGTAACTCAATTTTCTCCGCCTGCATACACATAGGCATAATAAGGAAAAATCTTTAAATTGTCAACTTTCCAACAAACACATAGTAAATGCCTACAGCAACTATTGCTACCGTGCTTGAGGTAGAAAAGCCAAAAACAATACAGAATGACAGCCAAACATCTCATCATTACTGATAACCTTCCTTTTTTGGTTTGTGGACCACAGGTAGGGTTGGGGGCTTGGGTGGAAGATTGTGGCATGTGTGCAAGGGGTTTCGGTTGGAAGCTGGACCTTCAAATCCTTAATGGTATCACGCAACTGGTTGTTTGAATCTTGAAGCTGTTGAGCCTCAGAGCGAAGCTGTGTTAAGATACGAACGGCATCAGACAGGATGGTTGCCTTATCCGTTTTCGGTGGCTTTCCTGGTTCTAGAACTGTGCTTAATTCCAGGAATCTGCAAAACCATTTCAAGGGGTCATTCACTACCAAATAGACTGCACAACATCTCTCTGCACACAGTTTATTAATTAAATGCGGTAAACTCTAGGAGCCATGAGAGATTGTCACCAACAGAAAAACTCCACAAATAGGTGAGGACAAGACAATAACATTGTCTGTGAAAGATACCATAGAAATGATAAGAAACAGCAACACATCCAGCTGTTTTTGCAAAAACATTACCACATTGCAGTTGCTTGAAAATTTTGATAGAAGCACTCTGATAACCATGCAGTATCACAAAGGTCACTGCCTCATCATTTTCTAGAAGGTGTACAACATTAGAAAGATTGCTAACCTGTCATTCAGGCGGTCCCTGCGCATCTTTTCACGGCATGCCTTGTTGCCTGCTCCACCACAAGCCTCCTCCCGCAATCTGAACAACCAACTTCCCATGTCCCTCTCACAACCAAGTACATACAAGAGCATATAGCTAGAGGCCAACCATAAACCTACAGAGCAATCCAACATTAAGTTCAGACATTAGAACAAACTCAATAAACTAGTAGGCAACCAACAGCTCAGCATGATACATTCTGTTGTAATGTTCTCCACCAGGAACTCATTACAGGATGCATCTGAGGTTGCACTGTTGATGCAATTTCAGCCTCCTCTCTCACTGCTACACATACCTTTTCCTTGTGCACCCTTTGTCAGGAACATCTGACTCCCCTTTGGAGCACTCATTGTCTGCACTGCATTCCATCACAAACAGACCAAAGAATGTGAGTCACCAATTGAATGAACAACAGGAAAGCATGTCACTACAAGTCTGGAATTCCACTATCAGATTTGCAACTTCCGCACAGAAGCTGCAGCCAATCCTCCAGTAAACAAAGCCCTCATAGATGCACATTCCACTGAGGAGGGTTGGAGACAGAAAGTGATATCTTGCTTCTGCCATCTTCTAGTACCTATCTGAAGTTTGTTTGTGCACAACATATTAGAAAAGGGTTCAAGATCTCTAGAGATGTCAACCAGCTAATACTCAATCCATGGCTCTAGAGGTACCTATGATTTCATGATATCCAAGTACTTCTGGAGAACCCTTCTTTGAGACAGGGCTCTTTCGATAACCAGTATGTGGGCAAAACCTAGACGAAAATGCAAGCTTGAGTGTACAAGCCAGGCTCCCAACACAAGGTTATAAGAAGAAAAAGAAGATATTCTCAAGTCATGGCACGTATGCATGTATGTATGATATGGTGTTCGGGCGACGGTTTCTTCGGAATATCTTCAAGAAAAGATGTCTATCAATACGGAGGTTTCAGCTGTGCCCCAATAATCGGCAACTTGCATTGGACGAAGGTCTTCGTCCGTGAGGAGGACACGAAAGAAAGACGTAAGTAGGTACCTGCAATCGACTTGTCCCACAGGTTGCTGACCGTTGCACCAAAAAAATGGAGTGGATGGCTGCACTTCCTCCTCCGCTAAGAAACCCTCCGCAAGATACGACATCCACTTGGTCGCATTCGACGGCGAGGACATTATGCCGCTCTCTTACTCTGTCTCTGTCTCTCTCTCTCCACGCCGCTGGATCTCTAAGCCACACACGCAACAGCCGCCGGGCTCCCTATCTTGGAGACAATGCCTCTTTCTCCTTCCCCACCTCGCAAAGTTTCCTCACCTCCCCCCGGCCAAACCCCAGCTTTCCCCCAACTCCTAGCTCCCAGTCAAAATCCCGCTCTCCTAAGAATCCTCTCCTCCTCCAACAACAACAAAACCACGGCTCGACCTTAAAGTTCGAGGTCAAGCCAAGTTCTCCATTCCCCGAAACATCACGCACGCACGCACGCACGCATAAGTAGGCACGCCCACACACAAAACGAGACCAAGCGGGAAAAAAACCAAAAAAAAGAGCGAAAAAATCACCCCAAAAAACCTGTGATGAGATGAAATCCGAGAAGTACTCTACACTCAAAACACCAGGAAAATGCGAACGTCAGGAAGTGTTTGACAAACCTTCGTTGCAAAAGCAGCACTGATGCTCTTCGTTGCAACAAGAGGAGCACTAAGCACCACCACACAACGCACAAGACGCAAAACTAGCGAAACGCTAACCAAAGGGAGGCGCAGCAGCACCGCGAAGAATTACTAATTACAGCGCAGTAACTTTTATATTAACTCCTCCCCCCCCCAACTGGACGGTAAAACTAAAGATCGCCCCGACTACAGGCCACCACGTAGACCTTAACGCGCCACCACTGCTTTTTTACTTTACCTTTTTTGTTTTAACTTTTAACTTTTAGCTTTTTTCGACAGTCTCAAATTTGGGTCTCGAATAATAAGTTACCCTTTTTGTCTTTTTAAATTTTACAACAAATGATTTTTTTAGAAAAAAAATTTGGTGCTTTTTCGACCCAAAAAATTGAGAAAATTTTGGAAATTAGTCGAATTTTTTCAGTTAGTATCTTAAATTCTCCTAATTTTTTTCCGACTAAATATACACTAATTGGGGAATTGTTTTAGTGTAAATCCTCCTAATTAGTAAACTAGAATTAGTGTAAATTCAACTAATTTTTCTTTTTCTGGAAGAACTCATCATTTTTTCGATATTAAAAATTTGAAAGAAAAGCCCTAAATGAATACCAAGTTCGCTTGTTATTATTTGTTTATTTGATGAGTAAATTCAGGATCTCGCCAACGTGGTCTTCTAGTCACATCCACGCCAGACATTCTGGTCCAGATGCCGAGATTGAAGGGCCACGATAATTTGTGGGATATTTTGCACGGAAACTTATTAAACCGAAAGACGCAAATGACAGGAAATATCAATTAATTTCAGGGCTATTTACTCTAAGTCAAATGCAACTGCCAATGAGCAAATCCATTAATAATAACTAATTACGGCGATTGAGGAAAAAATAAATCTTGCGGGGTGGATGGAAATGGGATAGGATACCAAATCCATTACACTCAGGTGTCAAGCATTTTGTGAACGTGGAATTAATTGGGGTAGATTAATTTCTGATACATATTCCTAATCAATTTTTAGGACAGATTCCGCCAATTGTAAGGGAGTTTAAACCGCGGAATAGGCTCCGTTCTGTAGATTTGGGGTCAAAAAGACAAACTGAATTATCAAGTTTGGTTGAGTGCCGGAGTCCATTTCAGTCTTGGGCGGGTATATAAAATCGACTCTTAATATATCCGCTGGGTAGGTTTTAATTTTAAAATTTATATATATATATATATAAGCTTGGTAAAGTTACATAGCCTATAGGTTTCAAAAAAATTCCAAATTGGGTAAATTGTATTAAAAGGTTTTGAAATATTTATCAATAAGAGTAAGGGTAAAAGATAAAAAGTGTAAATAAACAGAAATAAAAACCCAAAAGAAAATTTGATGCTTTATTACATAGTTCATCATTACCATAAATTTGAACAAATTCCCTCATTACCCACATGCATTGCAAAAATATGAAACAAAATTATATATGATATAGAATTATTTTTCTGGCTTATGTAATATACCCGCCTCAAAACCATTGCCCTCACACGGGTAAGAATAAATCTGGAATACGTAGACTAGACGGTAAAGTAAAGACAAGGTAAGTCTGAAATGTTTACAAGTGGAGTAATTCAACAAATTTACCAAATCAGATAAGGCCTATCTATATCCCTATTTCCCACAAAAGGTAAAATAACATACACTTGCTCTCTTTATACCTTCTGACCTAGTAATTCAACTTTTGAGTGGTCATCAACAAATCGGATACTGTCACGTGTCATACCCGGCTGATTACAAGGCGGATTTTCAGATTTGAGTTGATTACGAAAAGAATGTGCTGGCGTTTTGCTGTGTCTAAATTACAAACAAAAATAATGGCAGAATGGGGCCTCTAGTATTATCCTAACCTGAACTATTCCCACCAATTTGCTAACGCTATCACATTACGCCATGTTTAGGCCTACAAGGAAACTAAACTTGGAAGATGCCATTCCAACAGGTCTGGCTAATGATCATTATCGGACGTAATTGGCATTTGGGGACAGATTCTGCCACATCATACCTCATCGTGTTGTATGTGCCAGTCACATGCATTTGGAAGAGCTGTTGACCCTTAGTAGGGGTATAACCTCTCCAAGGGTATAGTCTCTCCATGGTGATACCTGCTATATATTTATATACCCTGTTGATTGAGTGGTGCTTCTTTGAAAGCCAATGCCAAGTTCCAACCTTTTCTTGGTGCCTGGGTTATTTTGTACAGTGGCTATGGTCATAGGGAAAAGTTTCTATGCTCATTGGTTTCAGATTTGGGCATAAAATTTTGGCTTGAACTTGACCCAATGTCAGAGTGACATTAGTCATTATAAACATTTTGGAATAGAATTTGATTTGAATTTATTAATTTATTAACAATCTAGGCAACCAGCTAGTCCATATATTTCAACTTCAAAAGTCCACTATTGATAATGAATACATTATTTTCAAAATATAGTTTTACAAATGTGTTCATAATCATTATGTTAATGTATTACCAATTTTCAATTGACAAATTCAAAATGATGTTATTGGCTATAAGCATTTAAACATAAATTTGCACCATGCAGAAATGACCATTATGACATTAAAAGTGAGCCATTCAACCATGCATTCACCCTAATTACTAATTTTGGAGGTTCTAGTTGAAAAACCTAATAGTTCAAGATGACTTGTTGTACATTATTGTCAACACAATACCACCAAATAACTCAGAATTTACTAATCATAAGAAGTAGAGGCTACTTGCCATGATTAATCTTTTAGTGAAAGATATTATCATACAATACATTGATGATATTGATGATCCTTGTCAAATTTGGAACAAACTAGAGATATTGTTGGCATTAACAAGTTTAACTTGGAGACTATTGATTAGGCATTTGGATGCTTTGAAAATTACAAAGTTGATCAAAAAATGAAATAATAAAATTAGGTGTGAAATGTCACTATAAGGAATCTTGTCCATACCAACCCCTGTATTTGCGACTTGTGTCAATATTAACCATTTTTGCAACTTGCAATGCAACTATCCTTTGTGGCACCATAGTAAAAACGACTTGTAGTCGCATATTCTACTACAAATTGGTCTTCAATTGCATATGCAACTATAACTTGTGACTACTATTGATTTGGATGAAAAGGAAAATGAAAAGTGTAGTCATATCATCCATGACTAATGGCATCTAACAAAAGATGAAAATGTAGTTGTATTTTCGACTCATGACATTCATAAGTGACTGGACACCACATGGTGTTTATTCAACTTGAATTATGATGATAAATCATATTTGCAAATGTAAATGTCTAGATGTGAAGAAAGTACATATGTTAAGGCCATATGTGACGAATTATTAATGAAAATCATACGAAGTTCATTCATTCATAGGTTTGTACATTTCACACACGAATATCATGCATTGAAAACATGTTTGACACACAGATAAATGTGTTGATGAATGAAGTACGAACGTATGAAGGGACAAATGTCACATGAATTTCGCATCTCCCAATAAATTCGTGTGTCAAATGTGTTTTCAATGCACAATATCAATGAGTGATACGTACGAATTATGAATGAACTAATGTTACATGGTTTCCATTTGTAAGTCGTGAAATGTTAAGTTTGTGATGATGTTTGCCATGACTTGTTGACTTTTAGGTTCTTTGTGAAGGACAACTTTCCAAAATGGTGTTTTGGTGTCACTCAAAAAATAGACTTGTTGAACTTTTGACAGGAAAACAAAAGGCTCATCAAATTCATGCAAGAAACGCAAAAAGTTGGCAAGAAAAAACCCAACATCATCTCGCATGTAAGTTGGGTTCCTTCTATTATGAGTCTCATTCTTCACCCGTTGACAATGAAATAAAGTTATGGGTGAAGATATTAAACCATAGTTTAATTGCAGTATTTCCTTTAAAATCCCAGCATACTGGATTGTTCCAAGCACTTCATCCTCCCTCCCTTGGGATTGTTTGAAAATAGATGCAACACCATAATCATATGTAATTAACAAGTCATTTTAGTCACTATCAATTCGAAAATGGTTCCTATAGGCCCTCATCTTGTTATACCTCAACGTTATGAAACTTGGGGGAACAAAGAGGTGGACAAGATCTGGGTCAATAGTCATATCTAATGTTGCAACTTGATGGGCATGGATTGCTTTCCTCACCCACTTTGCCAACTCCTCAACCTCTCCAAGGTGGGCTAGAAATGCCACTGGTTAACTAGAGAACATAGGGTTTGATTCCCATGCACATTCAAAAATAGTTCTTTCATCTTCAACCTGCACCTTTTCATCCTTGTATTTCCTAATGCAACCACCAAATCTTCATTATGTCATTATGTATTGCAACCTACTTAATTAATCCACATTAAAAATCAAACATAAATTCAACATAACATAAGCCAAATAAAAGGTCATAATTAACCAATGCATTGGCCACTAGTGCATCATGAAGGATGGATTGTAAGTGGTTTGAAAAATAATTCTATTGGTTTCTAGTTCTATAGTTAATTATGGTGGTTAACTCTATTACTTATAAATAATGAAACCAAGTTGCCCGTGTATTAAATAGTGGAGTTTTATTTACCTACAAGTACCATATTCACCTAATAACACTACATCTTAAATAATAGGGTTGCAAAACTAGAACCAGATCATAACTCCAATGATGTTCATCCACACTTGAGTCATAGACCAACATCCAATGTATGCCCCACTAGAGTGGTGGGCAAGGTTCAATTTGCCCTTGAAAACATATAACTCACATGAAGATCTACATTGCCAACACATGTTCAAACAAGAAAGAACATTGGTTACAATGCAACACTCGAAAAATTCCACTAGAAAAAAATTATATCTAGCACTCATTAGTGCACCATGAAGGGTGGATCTTATAGGTAGTCTAAAACAAAACCTTTGAATAACTTAATTGATATAATTTGAACATCTACACCTAATTCATAACGGGAATCAAATGCATCTACACTAAACTTGTGGTAGGTTTAGTTTCTATCTAGCCTTAAAAACAGAAAACACATGGGGTATGTATCTAGATTGCATGCACATATAAAAATTCTAAATAATATATTATGTATAATACAACAATGAAACCATTGGACTAGAAAAACAACTTATTGTACCATGGTGCCATGATTTTTATATTTGTTAACACATAATTGTGTGCAATCTCACAAAGTGGAACTAAAGACAATTTTTTCTACAGCACCTTCTAGTACCTCTCCAACCACTCCCTCTTCTTCTTTTGCATCCCAAATTTTTCTAGATACATGTTGGAATTCTTGTAAATACTTGTCACAAATCCCATAGTTTCATCCAATACATATCCTTTGATTTTTAATTAGTATGGTGCAAAAAGGCATAGACGTCTAACCTATGTCATTCTTAACATGACATTGGAATAGCTTGAAAACACATAATATGAACTTATAAAACATGGATTGAAATTATTGGATATTGAATGTTGTACGACAATCATCACTAAAAAAATTTTGAAAAATAATGATTCAATTCATGATTGGGTTTTAGTTGTAATGGACAACTACAATTACAAAATGTTTTAGTCATCTTGAACACTTATGGGCCATGGTACAACTAATTGCAAAAGACACCACATCGCATGGAAGTCACGCCAACAAGTGTAAACCCATATGATTATCTAATTCATTTTCTCATCCATTGCCATGAATGAACATGAATATGATGCGAACCCCAAATAGCATACATTGAAGTTGATTTTACAATTAAATTTGTGATTGCATTATGAATAGTCACAAAATGCAAAGTGTCCTAACTAGCTAGCTAGATAGCCTAAACTATTAAGCCTACTTAGCTTAGCCTACTAGGCTAGGTATTTATTTATTTACCTAGGTAGAATAATAAATAGGTAGGCAATAGGTGCTTACCATAGGGTAGCTTACCTTACCTAGCTTAAACTAACCTCTAAGGTGAAAATATAAGAACGTGAACCTTTCACCTTCACAAGGATAAACCAAATCCTTAATCATCACATGGCCACACCTTCATAAAAACATCTCCATTACACAATAGTAAAGGACACATGTATAACAAAATAATTTAATGTTTAATGTTGATTATCCCCACTCACGAACATCAAATAGTTCATTTAAAACAATGTTTGACCATTTAGGCATTTACATCTAGACCAATAGTTGTATGTGACCTAGGCAAGGACACTCTTCTTTGAGTTTACAAAATATGGAAAAAAAAAAAACTGCAATATATTAGTTGTTGGGTAGAATTGATAATTTAATTAATTTTATAATAGGGTTACAATTTATTATGAAAATAAAAATATAATTAATATAAGGTATGTGTTAATCCCCAATATTAAAAAGAAATGAAATAAGGTACCCATTAAAAACTAAAGGTATTAAAAATAATTACTAGGTTTTATTAATATGTTAGCAAATGAATTAATATTAATAATTTTAATTATTTAATTCGTAAAAATGTAACAAATGAAGTAGTAACAAAATGGAATGTTAGGAAAAAATATATGATGAAATTTGGGCTATGGATTAAAAAATGTTGAAGATCATGTAAACTATACATGTGGACGATACTAATGACATGTATATCAAATGTTCTTTTCAAACTCATGAATTCTTGTATTTTTCCATCCTAGATTCTCGTGTCTAAGTTATAATAGAAATTGCTTCAAGCTTACCTAAACCTTTTGAACTTCGGGCAAATACTAAAACTTTTTTTAAATGAATATAAGGTATTGAAATTGAATGTGAATATATATAGGGTAGTTGAAATATGTAAATGTTAGATAATTAAATAATAACAGGGTGGGGGAAAGCAAATTTTCCTTACCTAATATGTGTTTGACACATGTAGTTTAAAAATTGAATAGTAAATGTCCGACCCTACGTCTCTAACAACTCCATAGCAAGAGATTGTATTTGAAGGTGTTCCATAGGCTTCAACATTTTGACCATTTTTACTATAAAGTAGCAAGATTTTCACTATCATGTTGCAAGAAATAACATAAAGGTGTTTTTATCACTATGCAGTGGAGATGTTCTAAGGTGATAAATTTTGTCAATTTATTTATTTCACATCTTATTACATACATTAGTTACCTAGGTAGGAAGGTAGGTATATGGATTGTTTACTTATCTACTTATCTATTTACCTAACTAAATAAAATAATAGTGGGTAGGTAATATTTGCTTACCATAGCCTATTCAGCCTAGTTCCTACATAGTTTAACAGGTAACTAACCTAGTTTAGCTTGTTAGGCCTATATAACCTAACCTAGCTTACTAGGGTCCACCCATGCTAATAGAAGCCAATAATCAATATGAAAATTTAGGGTATTCTGCAACTAGGCTTACAACTAGATTATTGTAACTATTATGTCATTACATTGCAACTACTATGCAACTACATAGGTAACAATAATATGCTAACATGGCAATGATGTGCTAACAAAATCATTAATGGACATGTGGCAATTTTACCTTCATTTTGATATTTAATATTTTATTAATTTAATTTAGATCGTCCAACTTAGGGCCAATAATATTTGACACAAAATGCTTAGGTCAATAAATAAGTAGGCATAAAGTAGGTAGGCACTGCTACCTACCTTTCATAGTTTGTGTAGGTACATAATTTGGCATTATTTTATTTTAATTTAGTTTTAACCTTTAGGGCCAAACCTTTTTTATTGGGTTATTTCAAATGTCACTTTTTTTTTAATAACTCTAATGCACCTAGTTATATATTTTATAAATTTGAAAAGTAAGACAAACAATATGGGACCAAAAAATTAGTTGCATCCTATTTGTAATTTATTTGCAACTACTGCAAAATAGGTTAGTGAGTAAACATTTAAGCTTTTTAAAAGCTTTAGATAGTAAAACATTATCGTTTGTTTTTCAAGTGTAAAAGGTTTTTGAAGACCTTGACTTGGTGCACCAATAGTTGTTTAAATTATTGAAAAAGGACACAAAATGTGGACAATATGGTTGTCAAAAGTATACATGGTTAGTATCTAATCACTAGTCTAATTCACATTTTAAGATTCAACACATTCATATTTTTTATGGTTCATCTATGTTGTTCATTTACCTTTAAAATTCAAATAATTAGTTTAGGTCTTAATTTAACACACCCAAGGCACTTTAAATCATTGAAAAAAAACAAGAAACAAGGAAGATACGAGGTTTTGAAATAAAAAGTCATTTAAACAAAACCACACCATGCAATTTTGACATGTTTTGTATTAATTTTATGTTGTTCCTTTGCCTCTAGAATTGAAACATATGATGTAAATTTTACCTTGGCATTCTTATGATGATTTACATCACACAAAATAAACAAGAAACAAAAAAGATCCATTGAAATTATTTAATCATTAACCAACAATTGATGATGGACAATTCTACCCTAACATAATCTATCTACTAATTAAGGATACTAACTATTAATTTGAAATCTATATACAAATGTATAATAGTATTATTATTATTATTATTATTAAATAATAGACTAGGCCATCTATTATCAACTTTTAATTATGTCAGGCTAGGTTATGGCAGCCTAGCCTATTATTATTATTTTAGCTAATAGTTGGGTAGTTGCACAAATATCCAATATAGTAGTTGTAAAGTAATTACAAATAAGTTGCTAATCAGTGTTTAGTTTATTCTAATTGTATTGTAATTGTCATGTGTGACTTTTGCCCAACTATAGGTGCATTAATTTGCTTCATTGTTAAATGTCTCCATGAGATGTGAACCAGAAAGAACTAGACCAATGGATGGTGCCTCGAAGTAAAAGCAATAATATATTCATTTATGTTGACATTTTATCTATGGTCCATAGGTTCCCATATTTTTCTTTGTTGCTACCTACCATGAATCAACAAATGATTGGAATTTATTATTATTATTATTATTGGAAAACAATGGAACCAAATCCATCAAGGTGGAAGGTTGGGTGCACATTAAAGCCTATTGATTTATTTTCTTTGGATGCACAATGAATTAAACCAATGAATTAAAATTAATTAACTCATAGGGATGATGTAGTTGAATTGATTCACCGAGCTTGAATTTTTAAAATAAAAAATCATTGGAATTTTGGGGAATTTTCATTGGGAATGAACATAATGGTTAGATGAAATAATGAAAAGATAAAACATAATGGATAAAGGATAAGCTCATATGATTGAAGTGAAATGTGTGAAATTCATTAATATTGATCATGTATAAAGATAAATTGAATATAATTAGAAGGACATGCTTGGAAACCATTGTAATACCCTTACCATTCCAATGGAAATTATATTATTTACAATAGATGTCAAAAAAAATTAATTAGCTACTTAAAATATAGCCAAAAAAATTTCTCCTATTTGTGCTTATTTGTTGATTTTTTTTCCCACCACACTTGTGCCCAAATTTTCAAGAAAATTTTATTTGTATTGCCAATAAGAAAAATGAACACACACACACACACACATACACATACCAAGAAGATGCCAAAATGGTAAAGGTATTTTCATAACACTAATAACCATACACTTCACATTCTTTATTTTATTTCAATATACCCTCTGATCCTATGTAATGACAAATGGTCTTCTGCAAACCATGTGTTAAATATTAACTTACAAAAGTTTTAAATGTGTAGGGTTAAGAAGCCCATAGAAGGGCTTCACTAATATGAGGTCAATCTTGCAAGGACATTAGCCCAAGCTATAGTGCCCTTATTTTGGTGAGGCCCAAGATGGGTTTTTTTACCCCACATAAACAAATTTTGAAAAAAAAATCTCGTTCTTTTCTTTTGTGTGATAGGAATGAATTTATGAATACAAATTCTACTAGGTTCTAATTAGTTGACTTTATGGAGTGTAACACACTTATGTGTCATAGAATGACATTACATGTCATAAAGACATGCAAATAACAAAGGGAATTTTTCGAAAGTTGTTTACATTTGAAAACATAAGGTCAACACTAATGTCTAGGAGGGTTATTGTCCAATTTCCTTGAAACAATGGGAGGGCCAAAAGGAATATAAACCTTCCCTAACATAAAACACTTTTGAATTTTTTTATCTAACATACCTTCTAATGCATAGCCTAGTTCCCTTTCATTTTGACCATTTCCCTAACTAAGAACCTAATGGTGGTTAAGGGAATAAACCTTCCATACCATAAACAATTTTGAATTTTCTTCCTTTGATAGACAACATATCTTTTGATGCAAAACCCTAACCTTCATTTGATGAAAAAGAATGAGAACTTGCCTACTTGCTAGAAATTTCAAGATCGCCTTGCAATTGGGTTTACAAATTTGAAACCACTAGAAGATCAAACCAAATCTATCCATAAGTTAATTAAAGGTCAGGGTGGGCCTCCACTCACCATTCACCACACATATATGAATAGCAAAAGAACAATCACCAAACTAGGGTTCTAGTGTTGTGTTTTCTTTACTTCGCATATAATTTTATTACATACCCTTATGACCATACCTTCTTGCAAATTCATATTAATTAGTTGTGGGTGCATGTTTAGGTGGGTTTTTTTTTGGCAATGGGCCATTTGGTTGGCCTATCACCAAAAACATTATGAAATCCCCTTAAGTAAAAATCACATTTTTTACATTGTTTTACATTTACAATATTTTCCATGGCCATGTAAAATCATATAAACGTATTTGTTTTACACCTACATTGTTTTACACAACATAAAATAAATTTACATGGTTTTACACTTACATTTACATGTTTTGTGTTCTACATTTGCATGAATGTAAATCAATATTGGACACATACATTTACATATAGTGTAAATACCTTTCATTATGGGATTTACATTTACATGGAGTGTAATTCACAAACCATTTACACACATAACATTGTTTTCAATCCCCCCAATGGACTCTAGATCTAATAGTAATCCATGCATATATGGCCCTAGGTCTAAAAATGTATGCATATCGAGCTTGGGTCTAAAAGTCTATGCAAATTTGACCCTAAGTTATTGACAAATTTGTATATACAAGTTCATCTATATTGGGCATTTTTCATTAGATGAAAAATGTTGACTTTATTTAATCCTATGTTTAAAAAACTTAAGCTAAGATGGTAGGTGTTTATAATTGTTGCCTTATCTGAACAGTTCCAACTGAAAGTTAAACAATTGTTGATAGAATTCAAGGATGTATTTGCATGGAGTTATAAAGAACTAAAGGGAATTCCTAGATTGATTTACAAACACAAAATTGAATTGATTGCCAACACACGTCCAATTAAACAACAACCCTATCAAATGAATCCCAATTATGCTCAGAAGATCTTGATAAGCTTTTATATGTAGTTTATCTTCCTTATCGAAGCTACCCAATGGTTATTGCCATTGGTTATTGTACCAAAGAAAAATGGAAAATCACACATTTGGGAGGATTACCGAAAATTGAATTCACAACCAAGAAAGATCCATTTCCATTACCTTTTTTAGATTCAGTATTGGACACAATGGCTACACATGAAATGTATTCTTTTATGAATGGGTATAGTCGTTATAATCAAGTGAACATGGTTGAAGAAGATAAAGAAAAAACATCATTTATCTTTGAATGGGGAACATATGCCTATAATGTTACACCATTTGGATTGTGTAATGCTCCAACCACTTTTCAAAAAGTAGTTACTCAAACTTTCAAAGAATATCTTAACAATTTCATGCAAGTATTTTAGATGATTTTAGTGTCTATGGATAGAAAAAAGAATGTTTGAATCATCTTAAGAAATATATGACTCAATGTAAAAATATGCATCTTGTGTCAACTTGGGAGTGTTACTAGGAAACATCGTCTATGAAGATGGACTCTTGGTAAACCTAGGAAAATAAATATCATCGCAAATATGCCTACCCCGACGAGTGTGACAAAGTTAAAAAGATTCTTAGGGAGCATCTTTTTATTGACAATATTTTAGAAATTTTGTTGTTAAAGGTGCCCTAATGTGCAAACTTTTGAAAAAGGACACACACTACTGGTGGGATGAGGCTTGCGAAGAAACCTCCAAATGGATGAAAACAACCTTGACTACATTACTAGTATTCATTGTCCTTAATTAGATAAGAGAATTCCATGTTCACACAAATGCATCGAATTATGCTATTGGATCCATGTTAATTCAAAACCCTAACAATACCATTGATAAACCAATTTATTATGCTAGTCGATTAATGACTAAAGATGAGAAGAATTATTCAACCACAAAGAAGGAAACCCTTGCAATGATTTATGTTATTAAGAAATTTTGTCATTACTATTGGAAAATAGCTTCACATTTTTTGTAGGTTGTCAAGCCTTGATTTACTTAATCAATAAACCAACTATAACCAGACAAATAACACGATGGTTATTATTATTGGAGGAATTTACTTTCAAAATAATTTATAAACTAGGAAAGGTGCATTTTGTACCAGACCACTTGTTGCATGTTAAAAATGGCGAACATGTTGTTGGTGTGGAGGATTAGTTACTTGATGATGTTCTCTTCTTATTAAATGTTGGTTGGTATACACCAATTAAGGAATATCTACACAAGGGCTATTTTGAAAATGATGTCCCTTAGGAGGAGCAAAAACATTTCAACATAAAATCCAAACCATATACACTGTATGGAGAAAAACTATACAAGTTAGGATGAAATGGCATTCTTCGATAGTGTTTATCACCTACTAAAGCAAATGTTATCCTTACCGAACTTCATGATGGGCTGGTAGGAGGACATTATGGTATAAGTATTATTATTAAAAAGTTATTTATAACAGGTTATTGGTGGTCAACAATTCAATGAGATGTGGTAGAACTATGTCAGTCTTGCGATATCTATCAACGATTAACACCTATGTATAGAAGTGGCAAAGGTCCACTATAACCAGTCCTTGTTTTTGAACCATTTATGAAATGGGGGCTCAATTACATGGGTCTAATCAAACCTTTGGCACGTTATATTGGAAACCAGTATATTATAGTTGTTACCAATTACATGACAAAGTGGGTGGAAGCGAAGGCATTATGAGATATATAGCCAAAAACATTATGAAGTTTATCAATGAAAACATCATTACACAATTTGGTCATCCTACCCATTTGGTTAGTGATCAAGGGAGCCATTTCATAAACAACTTTATTGAATTATTGGTGCAAGAATTTGTGATTACGCATCATAAATCCATCACTTATTATCCTCAAGGAAATGGTTAGGTCGAATCAACCAATAAGATGTTGGAGCAGATATTAACAAAGTTGGTAAATGTTAACCGAAATGATTGGGACATAATGCTACCTACTGCATTATGGGCCTATCAAATTGCATATAAGGTGTCCATACAACATACACCATATGAACTGATATATGGGTTAATGTCATTATTACGTACTAAATTCGTATTCCCAACCACTTTCTATGAAAGATGGAAGTTGGATGAATGCATTATTAGTTCGAATGTAAGATTTAGTTCTGATTGATGAAAAAAAAATTATAACAAAAGAAAACATTGATTACATCCAAATATTAATAAAAAATTAAAAAGATGATGAAATTCTTTTTTAAAAATTCGAAAATGGAGATTTGGTGTTGTGGCTTCCTAAATAATCCCAAAATTAAGGAAGGGAAATTCCTTTTTCCATGGACTGACCCATTTTGAGTAAAGAAGGCCTTCAATAACAATATTGTCCAATTAAGCACATTAATTAATGAAAATATAACATTGATTCATTTCAATAAATTAAAAGCTTACCAAAATCCAATCATTATGTTCACTACAATCACAATAATCACACAAGATGAAAATAGAATCTTGCCAAATGGAATACGAAAAAGAATAATTGGTGGAAGAACACAAATTTATGAACGTTTGAAGTTCAACAAATAGAAAGGTGAAGCACAACACAATAATGATTACAATAAAACTATTATAACATTACTTAAAAAATGGATTAGGATCATGAACACCAAAAAAATGACATCATCACTCATTATGAGACGAAAGTCAAACCGATTTCTAAAACAAGAGTAATTCCACCTAATAAACCTTTATGGCTGCCATTTCCGTACCTAATTCATCAAGAAAAGAACCACTTACGAAATTTGTGGTAATAATTTCGACATCATGGGAAGTTATTACCTAAAGAAAATAGTTATTTGAATGATTGGAACGAACGTGTAATAGAAGCCAAATTGGATGATCTTTGAACTAATTATTTTGCAAGGCAAAAGAAAGATCAAGCAGAAGAACAAGGAATTTCTGCAATAATTAGAGGGAGAAAAGGAAGGGAAAATGGTGCAAGGAGTGGAAGAGAACAACCAATGTACACCCCATATTTAGAAAAACTTTGGTTGTTTTATGATAAAGAGGTAGAGTGGGAAACATAGCAATAGATGCCTAGTAGTTCAAATCTTGAGGATAACATTTTTTTCTTTCACCCTCATCTCATTGTTGAAGATTACTTGGAGAAGTTGAAATGTATAGAGAAAAACTTACAGCCTACAAAATTTTGAATGTGTATTAGTGTAGAGAAAGTATATCAACGAAAAATTATAACATAGTTTTTTTAGGGTCTAGAGATACTTGCATGTGAAGCAAAGCGAAAGGCTTAGAACATAGTTTTTTTAAGGTCTGGAGATACTTGCATGTAAAGCGAAGCGGAATGCTTAAAACATAGTTTTTTATAGGGTTTGGAGATACTTACATGTGAAGCGAAGCAGAAGGCTTATAAGAATAACAACAAAAGAGGAAGTAGAAATTGAAGAGTCGATTTGTCATCTAGGACTAAATTATTTTTAATAGGAGTGATCAAGCAACCGGTACACCCACCCATTGTAATGATGATTTTTTTGTTGTGGAATAGAGAATTGAACTATTACAAAAATGGCGTTTGGAGTTAGCAATGGGAAAGCATAAGCTCGAAATTGCGTCATCTTCTGGAACAAAAAGGATGAAGTCCAAAACAATGAATACAGACATGGAAATCAAGCATGCAATGCTAGATCAAATTCATTTCCCAACGTGCATGTACATCACAATGTGGGCAACTAAGAAGGAAGAGCACACCTAGATGATCAAAGCAAAGCTCAATGACTTTCGCCAATTCAATTGGAGCATAGTCGACCTCCTTGTTGTCAAGGAGATTATTTGCAACTTCTAGGTTCATAGTGCGGTAAGCATTTTACGGGGTAAGCAAAAAAATTTAGACTCTCCTAAGATTACTTGAATTTTCAAATTACTGGCAAAAGGGATTGCAATAATTGCGCAAGAAATGTACAATGAAGAATCGTCAGAGTATTTTGAAGGAGGAAAAAAAAAACATTACAAGCAGGATTTAGGGTATATCCTTGTGAAGGTGCGCACTTATGGGATGCAGATGCAACTCACAACATTAGCAAAGGTTACAACATTTTGGCAAGGTAATTGTTATGTTTCAAGAACCCTATTATCTATAATTAGTGCAACTGAAAGAGGGTCAATTAATTAGGCTGAATGGTTCAAGGTACAACTTCATAAGGAGATGATCGCAGTCTAGAGGAAGGCAAGGAAGGTAGGGAATAGTTTAATTGGACTTGCCCTCACTCTTGTGGCAAAACATTATGTTACATTAGAATACATAGAGGAAGATGAAGAGGAATTAATTGCTTTTTTTCAACGCCCAAAAAAGACAAGGAAGAAGACATTTTTAATCCTCTCAATTCCATTCGTAGGCATTAATTTGGTTGTAATGTCTTCACAAGAAGAACTTCTACCCGTGGAAAGGGAGTAAGTGCATGAGCAAGCATATCTGTTGATATAAATAATGTAGGAAGGAGGTCCTTTTCACAATGAGATATAGAGAGATGAAGAGGTGTAGGAGATGATTACATCTCAACCAAATTCCCAAGATCAACAATCCACTGATATATTGTTGGATACTTCCATGGTGGATGCATCTCATGAAGAGATTGTTGCACAGGAAGATGACTCCAAAGCCAAGAATGTTCAACTAGATTCGATAGGAGATAGAAATGAAGCCCAATTGAACTCAGGAGTAGTCCTTGCGACCTAGTTGGTGTCAATAGGTACAACCATTGGTAGACAAGTAAATGAAGGAGTCCAACTGGATTCGCCAGGTATGCTTGTCAAGTATTTTGCATTAGGGTTTACCCATGAAGGTGGAATAGACCTTACTCGAACATGTGATGTTAGAGATGACTTTATCTTTGCACTTGATTATTATTAGGAAGGAATGTGAGTTGAATATTCTTTAGAGCATGAGGATTCCATGGAGGTACATATAATATAATTGGTACATGCATCGGCTAAGAAAGCAAGGGACGTGAAACAATCCCATGGGAAAAGAATTCGGTAGTTTTATTTAGAGTTGGAGCATCTACAGGACATAATATTTTATGAGTGAGAGTGCGATGAGTGAGAGTGCGCTGAACATCAAATTGATCCTTTAAAATTTGACACCCACAAGCAAGAATGGGAGAAAAATAATGCAGGGCTTGTGTTTGCTCAAAGACAGTTGGATCAAGAACTCCACGAGATTCAATAAAAGTTGGAAAAGATTCAAGAGGAGGAGGAGGCAAAGGAGACTATAAAGGATCTACAGTAGAACTTCGCAATTTTGGATGGCACATTCACTTGAGTGGTGGAAGAGATGAAGAATGCAACAATTCGTCATGAAGAAGCACTAACCACAACATTGGTTAGACATAAAAAAAAGATGGAGTTGATGACAGAGTGCTTAAAGAAGGTTGAGCAAAAATTCCTTGATATGTAAACAGAGAAGGAAACTTGGCATGCCAAGTGCCTAAGCTTTGAGTTGGAGGTACAATTGTTCAAAGAACATAAACAAAACATTATGTGAGCCAATGAAACGTGTGAAGGAACTCTACTAAAGAAGATACAAGGTTTGGAGGAGCAAGTTCAACTTGCCAATGCCAGAAAGATGGAAGTAGCTACACAAAGGTAAACAAAAGTTAAGTAGGATGCAAAAACAATGAAATGGAAGGCATTGGCATTAGAGTAGTCGACTAAAGCAGTAGTGTTCAATCAACTACTCGAAAATTAGGGCGAGGAATTCTTTGTACTTCTTATTGAAGCTCGGTTGTCAATGGTGCAATTGTATTACTAGAAGGAGCAAGACATGGTAATGTAGCTGAATGCAGCACATGTGAGCTTAAGGGAACGAGAAGAGTCTAAAGGCACAAAGTTAGAGGAAGAGGAGGAAGACTAAGATGTAGGGCACGAAATCATAGTCACTGAATTTTTTGAATAGACTAAAAGAAAGGAACAATTGGAGGGTGGTAAGAGCGAGGAAAAAAACCACAACGAAGGCAAAAGTATGGGAAGGGTAGGATTTCAAAACACCAACCTAAAGATTCTCCACCACAATAGCATTCGCCATTGATAGATCATTATCCAAGTTGCATCTATCTTTCCATTTGTAATGAACAAGTAAATATTGTCCCATCAACATCTGATGCAAAAATTGTGGAGATGAAATAGTGTAGCCTGAATGATGTGTTGCACATTTTGAAGGAGCTAGAGTATACCTTATTGATCAGCCTTCATTCGGAAGACTACTAGTTTATCTATCGCCTACAGACATGTCTTTCGATAGGATTCACCCCACTAATGTTCAATGCCAGAATCCTCATTGAAGATTTTGAACACATGTGGAAGATACATGATAAGGAATTTCAAAAATACTTAACGTACAACATTTTCTATGACTACATTGTTTTTAACGATAGCCATGGATATGGTGTGTTGGAGCATCTATTTTGCTATCTGTGTGCATATGCGTTGTGATACTACTACAAGTTAGAAGTGGTGTACAACAAGTACTACCTGAAGCACACCACACAGTTAATCACAAGCTAACCTTTGTCATGGCCAAAAGGGACCCCATATTGAATACGGTTGAGAAGAGGGTAAAGGAAGACTCCATGGAAACATGCTTGTGGGCATAGAGGTTAGAGGATCTACTAGAGAGTTATGTAATCAAGGATGTGGTAAAAGAAGCAATGACATCAATCAATTGGCGTTGTTCAACAAAAGGGCCAAACTTGCATGTGCGAAAGTGCATCTAAGAAGAACCCCCATGGCATTACAAGTTGCCATTTTCAGAGTAGACCACCAGGTAAGACAACTTTGTATGAACTTGAAGAGTTTAATGTTGTGCAAATTTTAGTAGTGTTTGCCCTTGTGAGAATTTCTTGCACACTTCCACCACTAAGATATGCACTCACAAAAAACTCGGTTAGAAGTGGAACTACTATGTAGTTGAAGTCTAACGAGTTAGGTGGTTCGAGGTAAGTAATGAAATTTACTAAAAATCTAATGCGTTGTGTCCAAATCTCATGATTTTATTTTTATTTTA
>Ga0116227_10004929_pt1 | contig 28628 bp, 20 predicted proteins | sample S1TSphgellanicum_FD_89693 | JGI IMG/M metagenome (GOLD analysis project Ga0116227, IMG submission 89693) | Host-associated microbial communities from peat moss isolated from Minnesota, USA - S1T2_Fb - Sphagnum magellanicum MG | ecosystem: Host-associated > Plants > Peat moss > Unclassified...
AACCAATCCGAATCCTGACCATATTGGGCAGCAAACACCCTCTCAGTTGCCTTGGCTGATTCATTCTGTGTGTTCGGATCATCCTGGATTTCTTGACAGAAGTCATCGTCATCCACAGCCTATCCCATCGGATTTCGACTCAAGGCATCAGCATTCGTATGTCTCATACCTGGCCAGTGCATTATCTTGAAGCTGAAGTCCTGCAACATGTCAATCCATCTGCCCTTCCTTCCATGCGCGTCAGATACTATAGCCAGCCATTCAAGCGGCCTGTGATCCGTCCTCAGAGTGAAGTGTGTTCGGTGCAAATACTGTCTGAAGTGCAAGATTCCCCATATCAATGCATAACACTCCCCTTCCATGGGGTGAAATTTTCTTTGCGCCACAGTCAAAGCCTTGTTGGCGTAGGTTATTACTCTCTCGAATCTGCCCTCCTTCTGTGACAAAACAGCGCCAACGCCTTTTGCTGACCAATCAACATCCAGACAGAATGGTTCCTTAAAGTCCGGTCTTACCAGGATCGCGGCTCCCACCAGTGCTCTCTTTAGAGCGTCAAACGCCCTCTGATAGTCCTGATTCTAAACAAACGCCACGTCCTTCTTTGTTAGTTCAAACAAAGGACTAGCCATCCTCAAATATCCGCGGATGTACTTCCGGTAGTATCCCGTCAGTCCCAGGAAGGATTTGACATTGGTTACTGTCTTTGGTTCTGGAAAATGTAGCACTACATCTATCTTACCAGGGTCGGGCCTAGTACCCTCTTTATTGACTACATGTCCCAGAAATACAATGCTCCTAGTAGCAAAACATCATTTACTTGGGTTCAATTTTAAATTTACTTCCCTAAGTCTGGAGAGCATCGCTTCCAAGTGTTGGAGATGGTCCTCCTAATTCTCATTATGGACATTGAAATCGTCCACAACACTTTAAGGAACCTGTCTCCTAAATCCTTGAAGACTTCCGACATAGTTCGTGTAAATGTGCTTGTCGCGTTCTTGAGGCCGAACGACATGACCGTCCAATCATACAATCCACTTTTGGTAATCAACGTCGTCTTCCCCATGTCTTCTGGAGCCATCCTAATTTGCCAGAAGCCCGACTGCAAATCGAGTGCAGTGAACTAGGCTGATCTTCCCAGCTGAGAAATTACGTCATCAACAAGGGGCATGGGAAATGAATCTCGTCAAGTTTGCAAATTGAGTGGTCGGTAGTCTCCACAGAATCGCCTGCTCCTGTCCTTTTTCACTAGCAGAGTCACACGACAGGCATATGCAGAATCACTCGGCTTCATCTTGCCCAACTCCACCAACACATTAATCTGCGTCTTCACCTCTGCTTCCTCCCAATATGACAATTGTCCTAGAGCTACCTTGCAAGGAGGAAAACCTTGTGTGTCAATCAAGTGTTCCCCAATAGTGCAACATCCTAGCTCCCCTTTGTTCCAAGCAAACACATCCTGATATCGTTGCAAGACTTCCCAGAGTTGCTATCCCTTCTCCTTGTTCAGATCCTAGTCAACTCGCATCTTCTGGCAAATCTCGCCCCACCTCGAATCCGCCTTACGATTGTCAGCCAGTCGCTCCTTGAGGTTAGTGTGAGAGTCAGTGAGGTCCACATACTGAACTTGCAGCAGCATGGATACCTCTGTCCCATTCGTTGCTCTTGAAAGGGCCTGCTTTCCCTGCTCTGCATCAACAACCCATTGAATCCAATCAGCATAGTCGTCGCCATCCGTGATCTCCTCCTTCATGAGATCATCAGTCTGCTTCTGCAGTGTCAGCTGCAGAATTTGTTGTGGTCCTTTTCGCAACACCAAGTCCTCAAGTTCGGTGTTTCCGAACTCAGATTCGCCATCTATTGATCCCACCAGTTGGAGCTTTTCATCACCGTTCTCGTCTGTGCTAGAGTCGGTATCTGACTCCCGGGTATCCACTCGTTGATTGGCGCCGTACTTATTCAAAGACGACTGTCTATCCACTGCGTCCAAGTTCCTAGGTGCGTGCTTCAGAGCATGAGCATCATCTGGGATCTTAGTTTCCGAATTCAAGTTCTGCAGCATGTTCACCATGGTCAGTGGTAGTACTTCCACATCAGACCCTAGACCGCGCCTTACTTGGATCAGCCCTTGCTCCACGTCAACGATTGTTCCAATTTTGATCAGAAGGTCAAGCCCAAGCAAGACATCATTACTGTCCGTATCTACCACCATGAAATTCATGTTGCATTGTACACCTCCAACTTTGATTAGCACTTCATTGATCCATCCGAGAGCCTGTGTAATGGCTCCTGATGCCGTCTTGTAAGTTTCGGATCCAAAGACTAAATGCATCAGACCCAATTCTCGAACCACTGCAGCTGCCATGACAGACATGGATGTTCCAGTGTCTACAAGTCCCTCAACCAGATAATTATTTACTTCCACTGACAGGTGGAGTGTCTTGCTCCTGTGCGTTTTGTTGATGCATAATCGCCGGAACGTTGGGGCTGCTGATACCATTGATATCTGATTACTCGCAGCTTCAGCATCCTTCTTCTTCCTAGCCACCTTCACGAGATTCTCAAGGTGCTCTAATTCCCCCGGTATCATCATTACGGTCTCCATTGGTGTTAGGGAGACTTTCCCTTTAATGAAATGGGATAGAATCTTGGATCTGACAGATTCTTCCCGATTGATTCCTGCACCTTCACCTACAGCCTCAGGAGGTGGCATAGTGCCTGCTGGTGCCACTTTGACAGGCATCCTTTTTCTTGGCACCCGAGTGTAAGAAAACAGGTTCTCGCCCCCACATAGCTTGTTGAGCTGATGTAGGGTCGCTTCCTCATCATTCAGCAGCACTTCCAGAAAGTTTGCTGATCCAGGATGCACCTTCCCATCCTTTGGTTTCTTCCAGCATCTGTCCTCCGAGTGTCCTAAACTGCACAGAAAGAACACTTCACTCCACAATTCTCTGTCTTATGAGGCATCCCACATTTGGCACATTTTGGCGGGGGTTCATTAAGCCTTGGACATGTTGTGGCTAAATGATCTCCTCCTTTACAGACCTGACATCTTGCAGACATACTGGAAGAGGATGATGTGACAGGTCTCGGCACATTCCCCTTAAAGAAATTAATGAGTTTGTTATTCAAAGCATTAACTTGCTTTTCCATCATTGTCTCAGCAACTCCTTCCTCCTGTTCCTCCTTCAGAGGTTCGTATGGAGTTTCGCCGAGCTCACCCAATACCTTCTCAAGCTCTGTGGCAGCACCCACTAGCTCTTCGATGTTAGCGAACGTCCTAACTACACATAATTTCCAAATCTCAGGCCTCAACCTACCCAAAAATCGCCTCCTCTGTTCGGCGTCTGGTATCCGTCCCTTCTAGAATAGTTTATCTAACTGCTCAAAATATTTTTGAACCCTCTCCTTGGGTTCCTACTTGATGGCATCGAGCCTCATTCGTATGTCATCAGCGTCCACATTCCCGTACTTTTGCACTATCAGCATCCTCAATTCCGGCCAATCAGCTGGTGCCGACTATAGTCTCTTAAACCATTCTTTCGCTCTACCCCACAAGTTCAGCTTTGCAGTCTTGAAGAGTTTGTCCGCATTCAGATCGCGCATTTCAACGGCCATGGTGAGCCTCTCTGCCCAATCGTTGACATCCTCATGGTCTCGTCCCCAGAACAGTTCATCCATTCCCTGTGGACTAGTCACCTTGTAAGCACGCAATGATCAACAAACAAAAATTGCAACACCACCTATAATCACACAATCCCTCAACAATAATCAGATGTCAACAGAATCAACAAGCTTCTCGGCCTCTGTAGCACAGTTCTGACTTTTTGAAAAAGATAGGTGTCATCCGAGCTACACATCAAACTCAGACTGAGCTCTTTCATCCACTGGTCTCAAAGGTTCAAAGTTGGATGGAAAAATAGAAAAGCACTGTTCATCTATGGATTCTTGCTAGAATTGCCACTTCGCCTCTGAATCGCGCCACACTCTCCAGCTTATGAGGCGGGACCTTGATCCAGCATGTTCTACTCTGACTACACGATCCCCAGTCTGGAACAGATCTTCTACCCTAGGAATGTAGAATCGGGGAAAATGGTTAGGCGATATAGGAGACTTGGGAATCCAGATATTTCCCAACCTTGGCACACTAAGTTGCCTTTCGGTGAATCCAGGATTTACTCTACGCAAGATATGAGGCGTAGTAGTATTGCATCTGAAACTGTGAGGTTGACATCCATCCCTCTGTGCCATTTCTCACCATCAACCAGACTTTAGCACGCGTATGAAAGCCGCTATGAACTACCTCTACAGCTACGTCTCCGATTCAGGCTTCCTCTGGATCTATTCCTACGAATATTATCGCACCAAAACCCAGGAAGCGCAACTCTACTGCTCCCCTTTGTGGTCTACCCTGGGTAATCCAATAATCAAATCTATTAACAATTCGTTGTTCATGAATGTCTTGAGTTAGATCTTCTGCTCCTACCTCATCTGCTCCAGATGAAGACATGATACATTCTATCTAGACCGATACAAGCTCTACCAAAACTGCCGAACCTGCTCTGATACCAAAAAGGAGGGTGCATAATCTCATCAAACACCCTGGCAACACGCAGATCCTCACGGATTGCTAATTCCTAATGTCCCGAAACTAAATCGCGGCGCCTAATCTTCCTTTCTTCGCAGTCTCCGTTCAAGACCCAATCAGTGTGCGCGCCTAGATCTTTAAACACACACAACCTGCATTTTTGGAACATTCACCACTCCGATCATGGAACTCAGAACACTAATCTTATTCATAGACTACACAGACTTGAATCACACTTCGATCTCTACTGATCTGACATTAATCAGAGAGCTCACCGAACTTGGTCCTTTTGAACAGTGACTCTGAGCACACACATGATCAGCAAAACCACAAACTTGTTTCATCCACAGGATGTAATAGCAAGACCCTAACAACGCTTCTCTTGACCTGAAGCTCGTTTACTGCAAACATGGAAAGTGCGAACATGTACAAAGACGTCAAATGCACAGACAACTGAGGGCCATCCTCCCAGCATTCCTTTCAGATCTTCACAGTTCATACAAGCAATTTCAATCTGTCTCTGGTTCCTAGCCTTGTTCTGCTACTTCTTCGAAGCTAAGCTTCCTGATGCCAATTCTAACTGCTGGACTGGCTACTGGCACAACGGAAAAAGTCTGTAACTAATCAAAACCTCCTAAAAAACAACCGATCCACAGCTTGATCTACACCTCTCTAAACGTCTATCACAATCTGCCTTCTTCTCTCCAAAAACTAAGCTTCCTTCCTTCATTCGCCTGCCCCTCAAAACCCTTCTCCTTGCCTCCGAATTACCAGCTCCACCGTCGCCATACGCGTCCCACCGCCTCAAATCATGATTGCAACAACTCCCCAAACTATAATCTCGCGCCGTCTTCTACACGCGCGATGAGCCTCCTCGGCCCTCCAGAAGCAGCCACCATACATTCCAACAGTAAATGAGAGTAATGCGCAGCCAAACCAGTGATGGTTGCAAAAATCAGGATCAGAAACAATGGAGCTCCACTATGCGGTGACCTGCTGTTCAGTCACAAGGATGTTTAGATTTGAAAACGTTTTGTTAAATTAACATGCTATTTTGGGACATTTCAAAAACTTGGCTTAACAATAAGCATAATGACTTAAAAGCTCAAAAAAAAATTTAAATGATGGGTCAAATGTTCATTAATTGTGAATGTGATCAAGTTTGAAGGGGGCAATATATTCAATTGATGTGAAAAAAGAAAATTATTAAAATGGGAAAAAATGTTTACCCATTTTAATGAAAGAGTGGTTAGATGAGACAAAATAAGATGTCTAGCCACTAAGTCTTGTGTGGAGGTGATATCAAAAGATTTTGAACCCATTATAATGAATTGATTAAAATGAGTTGATTAAATTTAAAATATTTCATAAATATGACATTTATACAAATAATGTAAACTTGTCAACTTTCATAAAATGTTTTGATGGATATATCATTTTCAATGTTCATTTGAATATATTTTTAATTTTGATTGAAAAATGTTCACTAAAATATTATCAAAGAAGTTGAAATTTAATGTTTTTATGTTTTCATACGTGCTCTAATTAATACAAATGATTAATGTAAATTTATTATATTTTTATTAATTTTATTTAAATGATTATAAATTAGAAATACCCAAAAAAAAATAGTGATTAGAAAAATCTTGGTAAATCAGTTTTTTAAGTTATAACTATAATGAATTTTCATATTGATTTATTTGTAAATTTGATTTTGAATACAAACAAAAGCTACCAACATGTTAAATTTATTGTTACCACTTGTTGGAATTATGAACAGTATGAAAATTAATCAATATCAAAACCTATAAAAAAATCTATGGATGTAGAATGTGGTTTAATGGTTTGAAATGCACCCATTCATGTTATTCCTTTCATCTGAAACAAAATATTGAAATTAAAAACATCTAAAACAATTTGCAATCATGATGTATAGGTTGAAAACTATAATCATATTTTAATATTCATCTTTCAAACAAATAATGTAATATTTAATAGGGTCTATGGTAACCCTAAACTTAAAAATGAAATTGTTGAATGAAAAGATGAAACAAAAATGCACTTGAATGTGCACAAATCATGCACAATAAATAACAACATGTAAAAAAGAATCTAACAATTTTCAAAACCCTGGTGTGATACATAATATAATATGTTTAGAAACATGTGATTTATGAATAACATGCAATTGATTTAACCAAAATATTAAATCTTTGAATAATGTAAAATTTGAAATCAAAAGTTAGACTTTGAACATGTTTCAAAACTACATTAAAAAAATGGGAAAGTTTTATGATTTAAAATTTTAAAAAATCAGCATTTATGGTTTTTCAAGTTTTGCTCATTTCAGTTTGCACCCAATTTTCAAGTATTGATGATTTGCCCATAAACTAGATCATTTTTTAAAAATTTTCTTCTTCTGTTTTTGTCAGTTTCTTTGTTTTTTTTTCCTTCTTGTAAAGCTTGTATGCCCATTGCCAACAAATCATTCATCCTCATTTAATTCAATTAATAACAGCATCAAGAGAAAATTATAACCACATAATTCATAAAAAAACACATATTCTTAAAATTATTTAAATACTTTTGAACACTATAATAGAAATGCCTACTCAACACATGTTTATTGAATAATTAATTAATTTTGAAATTGGTGTGAAAAAATATATTCCTGAATATTCCAAAACATAAATGTATTTTCTTGCACAAAATTATTTTCTTAAGGCATAAGATTGCATGAAACAATGATTTGGTTTATTGGTATTAAAGAATTTTCTTAAGGTTCATTTGCAAAAGATTTTTTTGTATTTCATCTTGTTTTAAGTTGTTAATTTAAATAACAATGTAAACTTAATTAATATATTCCAAACAATATATAATTGGCTTTCTATGTTCAAATCACATCAATGACTTGGTTTGAAATTGCATCAAACACCATAAAATAAGCAAGATTTTAAAAATTATTTCCCTTATTTTTTGAAACATACTCACATTACTCAATCAAGGAAGAAAGAAATGCAAGTCAAAAATTTAGTCTCAATTCACCACTGACAACAAAAAAAAATAATGTATTTGATTTGAATGTTGAAAAATGAAGCTAATTTTTAAAAATAATTTGTGTTCAAATGCACAAAGAGTGCAAAGACCAAAAAATTGAAATCAAATGTGTTCAAAGCCCACAAAGCAAATAAGAAACAAAGAAATGAGGAATATCTAAAAGAAGAGCAAAGAAAACTCCAAAATAGTGGAAGGAATAAGACGAAGGAAGAGAATGAGGGGGAAGAGAACGAATGAGGTTTTTAGAAGACGTTTGCTTTTCGTTCACAGGGATGAAAATGGTGACGAAGCCGGAAACCCTAATTACCACGACGAGATGAAGAAGGAGAAGAAGAAGGTCCCTAGAGAGAAAGACGAGAAGAAAACCGTCCCTTCGATTCTTTCTTTCTCGCATTGCTGAATCCTTCGTAGGAAATTCTAGCACCGAGAATTCGAGATCCAGGTTTCGAAGATTTGAGAGGATTTGGATTTTTTGGTAAAAATAAAAAATTAGAGTCGTAGAAGTTGAGGGTTTTGGCTCGTGGATTGGAGAAAAAGGTTGAGCTTACCCTAATACTACCAGGCAGGGAAGTGGAGCAACATGGAGGTGGAGCAGAAACAAGCTGATCTTGTGCACCAATTTGTTCTTCTGGCAAGAGATGCACGAGGTCGGGCTGCTGCAGAGCTCATCACTCATGCTACTTCCAATCCTCAACTGTTCGCTTTCTCCGAGCTTCTTTCTTGCAACCATATAGCTGAGGTAGTTCCTTGCCTCTTTCGTCTCTCTCTCTCGTGAACAAACCCGGCTTATCTCACTTTTTTTGTTCCCGCATATTGTTGCCCTTCCTCTGCGGATCTATATCATCATCTTCTTTACCTGGGGCCTCAAGCTCGACCGTTGTGTAGGTATTCTGATTTTGTAATGCTGTGAAGTTTTAGGGTTTCTGCATCTCGGATGCTTTGGCTGCTACGTAGTGATGGTGAAGCTTTGACATCCTATTCTCTTCTGTGACAATTTTGATGATTCTGTTATCAAGCTTTTTTTTCCACCTCCGACCTAGAGGTTCTTCAGGACTTCCAGAGGCTCTGATGGTACGTTGTTCAAGGAATGAAAATTCATATCTGGGCTGAAATGTCCATTAATGCAGCAGCAATTGGAGTCAGTGGCTGGACATCAGAAACTTTAACTGTGGTGTTTGTGCAGCTGAAAGGAACAGAGCATTCAGGAGCTTTGGATCTTCTCCGTCTTTTTGCACATGGCATCTGGTCTGATTACAAGAGTAAGGAAGGATCTTCTCTGCCCTTTTTTTTGCATGGTGTTGGTTTCGATTACAAGATAGGGCCCACAAGAATGTGCAATATGTGCTTGACCTAACTTAGAACTTCAACTTTTTGTCTCTGTTGACAAAAAAAGATTTGGGATGGACATGGCTCAGGTGGTAGAGAAGTTCTTTGTCTGATAGAATCAATTCCCTGTCTATCAAGTTCGAGTCATTAAGGTGTTCTGGTGCTGCAGGTAATGCACAGATGTTACCAGCACTGGAGCCACAGCAAGAGCTCAAGCTCAAGCAGCTCACAGTCATGACACTTGCAGAAAGATCCAAGGTTGACATCTGTTATGATTCTCCTATGTTTGTGTCATCAATTATGTTGAATTAGGTTGAAACCCCAAGGTCCCAGAAGCAATCAGCAATAAAATACAGCTTCTATGCACTTGTACCTCAGAGCAATATCACATGGAGTTTCTTATGTGTGATGTGCACAGTATCGTATTGTACAGTAATAGGGAAGTACTTCTTTCTTTCAGCAAAACAAGCACTGTTCTCTATCTTGAATTGCATGTGACTACCCAAACAACCCTAAGTTTCCATGTTTACCTCAAATGTTCGCAATGAAGGTCCTCAAAGAAACCATGTTTATAACTGTGGACCCTGCACTCCTTGGATCTTAAGGAGGGTCAATTCCTGGATCTGTTGTGTTTCTGGAGGAAATTTGTTGCATAATTCTGCACCTTAAGGCTCAAATTCCTGAATATGATTCATTATTTCAACATTAGGATTGTCTGAGGCAATCTGGATTTTCACTGTGCATTAGTTATGTTTGTGTAGGTTTTGCCATATGACTTGTTGATGCAACAACTGAACATCTCAAATGTTCGAGAGCTGGAAGATCTTCTGATCAATGACTGCATGTACTCTGTAAGCTTCTTTTCCTTCTGTTGCTGTAGAATGTTTTCATGTACACATGCTGGTAGCTTATGTATGTTGTGCCACATGTGTTTGTCAGGCCTCAATGTGATGCCTGTTTCCAATTGTTTGGCCAAATACTTGAGTGTACACTGAGAAGCTTGCATGACTGACTTGAAAACTGGGGAGGTTTGGGGATGGGTAGGGCATTGTAAGGGGAAAGCTTGATCAGCGGCGACGTTGCTTTGAGGTGAGTCTGTTTCTGAATCCATCACTCGAGATGCAATTCTTCACAAATGTACAAATTTGGTCAAATTTACAGGAGATGGTAAAACACAAGTCTTAACAATTCTTTCTCAGATTTGGTGTTTGTATAAGAGTCAACTGTATTTTATCCTTTTATTCCAAGTTTTTTGTCCTTTTCATCCTCTGGAAGGTTAGGAAGAACATCTGACTCTCTGGGTGCAAACTTGCTCCACCTCATTGTCTATTTGCAATGGCAGTTTATCCAATAAAAAGATTGTATTGCATTGTGTGTGAAGGAACTGTGTTTGAAACCCAAATCATTGCAGGATTTGAGCATTTGCACTGTTGGAAGCAGGTCCATTTTGCAGCTGGCAGGGACTTGAGACCCGATCAGCTTGACAACATGATCCAGACCTTGGCCACATGGTGATGTTGCTTTTACCTTCTCCTTAATATCCTTGCATTTTTCACTTGAAGACCTGACCATGGTACTTGATGGCAACCAACCCTGTGTCATGAAATCTCAAGTAGGAGAAATGGCTCAGGCAATTTTCAGGGTCCAATGCATAACTTTTACTTACTAGGATTGACCTTCGATGACCGGCAGGTTGGGTAACTCTGACAATCTGTTGCTGACCATACAAGAGAAGATAAAATGGGCAGACAGCATGAGTGAGGTGGACCGACGACACAAGAAGGAAGTTGAAGATAAAGCAGAAGAAATGCGGAAAACCATTAAGGTAAGTGACATCCTGATTTCATTGAAATAAGTGTTTTGATGCAGTCTTTGTATCCTCTACAAAAGCCAAGGAGCATGCTATGACCTACATTGATGGAGTATTACTTTTGGACCCTAATTCTAAGACATTACAATTGGATAATCGTCTTTAGATCCCAATCTTTGCTTAATTGTCAGTTGAGACCCTAAACAGGTTTGAAGAAACCAATATTCAAACTGTATTGGTGTATTCAGTGTTTTACTAGATGACAATTAGCAGTGTAGCTCCAAGATGATTATTGGATATCCAACACCAGCTTTCACTTGTTGCAAACTAATTTCTGCTGTTGTAGACTCTGGTTGTGCTCTCATAAGATGTACTATGTGCCATGATGCAACTGCGCCCTCTTTCTTCCTATTGCCATGATGCCCACAAGGCTAGAGTGAGCAAGGTTGTATGAATAGAGAGGCATGCTCTTCAACTCGGAAGAACAGATAAATCAAGCCTTTTATTGGTAAGCACTTAGAGAAGATGAAAGAGTTTGTAGGTAGACCCAAAAGTGCTCACATTGGTGGCAGAAGTCGTTGTACGGCCCATTGGTGTAAGCAGGCGGAGCAGGAGTTACGTGGCCAGCAAGATGTTGTTTACTCCGAGACTGGTGCCCTAGTGATGGATTACATTGAGGAGGATCGAAGTCGCCCTAAGAGGTAGTTACTTACTCTCAGCACTTCACCTTTTGTCCCTCTCTATGACATCATACAGTCATAGGCTGGAGGATGATTGATCGATCTTCTTCTGAATTGCTCCGTTGACCAGAAACACTTGTTCTATGATCTAGAAACTATATTCTGGGTATGGTTCCTAAAATACAGAGTATTCTTGTTACTTCTGGAAAGCATTTTGGTAGCTGATGAAAACAGTGGGGAGTTAGGGCAGCTAGTCACTGCCATTTATGAGTCTGATACTTGTTAGTGAGACACACAAGGTTATGATGGCACTGACACAATGGTTGCCTTCAAAGTTTTTTATTGGAGTTTTTGTCTACAATCTCTGATGCCATCACTAAGTGGGGTGTGATGTTGCATGTGGGGCACACAGAAGGCGTTAGCGGTGCATTTATTATTATGATGTAGTAGGCAGAAGGGAAACCCTACATTTGGTGTGGGAAATTTGAGGTGTGGCTATTCTTGTGCACTACTGGTTTGGATCTCAAGTTTCATGTTCCATGATTTTTTGGACCATTCTTTTTACAATGGAGTCACCCCATCTCATGCACATTATATGTTTTGCATCAAATCTCATCTTGTTTTACGTGGAGTCAATTTATCTTTTCTGCTTTTAAGTCTGCTAAACAAGCTCAGTTCTTGGTGTTTCTGAAGGTGAATATGGTTGTGTTGAGCTGCTTCTACTAATGTGTATTAAGTTTGGACATTGAGTGGAAGATTACGTAATGATGTTCCACATGAGACCAAAAATGAAAAGGATTAGACCAGGTTCTTCAGGTGTTGGCTGGGTTTCGACACATGATGTTATTAGGATATATACAATCATGATCCTGTCTGGCAATAGCTCATGAAGTTTTACTACAGGGTGGATTCTTGGGCATAACTGAAATTGTGTACTTCAAATTGGATATCAGGCGGCAAGCTGTTTGTGGGCTGGTATTTGTCAACTCAGTGAAACAGTTGTCAACAGGTCAGCCTTGTCAGTGTAACTGAGTTCATGGTCTACTGCATGCCAGCTATGTGTAAGTTCCACCTTTTATGTCTTTTGTCTGTGCTCATGAAAAGCCTGTAGAATCTTGTTCCCCTGAGAATATCAGATTGCACAGGTACCACAGTTAAAGCTCTCAATGTGGCAATGACTAGCAACCAGGATTGCAGCAACAGCAAGAGCTTGAGATGATGGTCCCTGGCCCTCAGTGCTGATAATGAATGGTTGCACCTGTGCCTGTGCAACCTCACTCCCTTTCCCCTTGCAGTGACGGCTGGGATACCATATATGACCAACTTGGTATCCACCAGGATCAGCTCCCAAGAGCATGGTCCAATGAATGTGCCACTGGCTGTAGAACCACCAACACCACCACATTATTACAGAGGTACTGAGTTTGAACTCTGGGTCCCTTTGTCTCTGGTTCTGGTGGGAGGGTGACAAGAGGACCCAAAGGAAAAAGGCACTCTCACCTTAGAGGCTTGATGTAGTTGGGTAGTGGTTAGCTGAAGGATAAGGCACCAGCAAGAGAAACACAGTTCAGCCCGTAGTCTGTACCTATTGTCAGATTCCAAAAAGCTCATATTTCCTCCTAGAATAGTTATCTATTTTCAAAGATCTTTCAGGAGTAGTTGAAGTCATCAAGTTGTTGACTCTCTTGAAGATGTAATGCTGCGAAATCCTTTTGATTTCTCATCTTGGTGGACATATTCAACTGGCAGTTCTGAAAGCTAGAATAGGTGGTCTCCTGGCAGGTGGTCTGGTAGGATTTCTTGGAATTTAGCAATAGCTGAAGACACAAAAATGCTTGACATAATAGACGAAGCATTGTCAGCCAGAATTTGCTGGTAATTAACATGATTCACCAGAGATGAATAATTTCAACCTATATGAAAATTTATGGTTCCATTTGAAGAAGTCTAGAATTGGGGAGCAAATCTAATCTCTATTTTGCTCTCATGTGAGCATCAATGGCAGAGACTAATCCATGGCCTGATTGTTTCTGTCCTTTGACAAATAGATTTGCCGAATCAGCGGTTTTTTATTGGTGCAAAATTTCGCCAAAATAGGAAAAATAAAAATAAAAGTGAAAAGGGAATATGCTTGTTTTTTTGCTTTTTTGGTGAAAGATTTAGCCAAATTTCGAGAAATAAAACATAAAAACTTGTGTCACATTTGCACTCTTTTTAGTTTGGTAGCAGTTTTTGAACCAGTTTTATTATTTTTTAGACAGGTTCTAGAAACCTATTGTCATCTAATAAAATCCCTCTTGGGAGGCTAAATGGCACAACATCTGAAATTTGAAAAAGAAATTCACTCCTCTGAACAGATCATTTGTAGCATTCTTGTTGACATAGTCTGTTGTATGACTAGTTGTTTAATTCTGTTAAAATAAACAAACATGAATGCTGAAAATAGTAATCCCGCAAGCACTGACCATGAGCAAACTAATAAGGATTATACTACTCGTGCTCATTTGCGAGATGGCATGAAAACACAAAGTAAACTTAGGAACTGTGATTTTTGTCTGTTTTTATGTGAATTATAAAGTCATACCTTCCTTCCAATTACTGATGCATGGTGAAGTGTGCACTTACTACAGATGAAACTGTTGTAACAGCTAACCAAACATGTCTTTAGAAGGGTGCAAGTGTAAGCTAGAGGAGCCAGGTTCTCAGAAACCAGCTCTTGAACAAACTATCAATCCAGCTCCAGAGCAAGCTCCAAATAGACCATCTAAACACAGATCAATGCAAAGTTTCTGTGTCAAAAGTCTTCTCTATTGAAGCTTTCACCCGAGAAACAAAACACAAATGAGAGCTGGGGAGAGAGTGTACTGAAGCTGAGATTGCACAAGATTGTGATCAAACCTGAAAACGGAAGCAAACCGCTGAATACTAGTGTTGATATGCAGCTTGCAGGCGGAAAGAAATCTAAGCTGCTAGCAGCCTGCGCTGCTCTCACAGCTCACTGCATATTCAGCAATATTCTGTGTTACATAGCACAGCATTCATGGTAAGAGAAATCTGGTCAGTGCTGGAAGACACCAGTTGAGCTGGGAAAGACCGATCATAAGGACACAGACTGTAAGTAGTCTTCTGGGCCGATCTGTTGGGAAGAACTCTGTGTATCTGTAACAGTTCTTCATTATGAAGTACATGATAACTACTACAAAAGATTCCCATCCTACCTACAACACTTTTGTGACAGACCCACAGTGTCCAGCCTTGTACATGAGGATTGGTAATCAGAGATATTGAAGTTGCAGCAAAACAGCATAAGCGTTATGATGAAGTAATTGTACTGGGTGATTTTGCAATCAATAGGTAACTGCCATTATGATGGCAATTAAGCTTGAAAGAAGTCTGAATTCTGCCCCCCACACCTTGAGTCGATGATGTTGCAGGGTGCCAGGACTATTGTAACTGATCCTTTCTGTGAAGGGGAGGAAAAAAAACAATTCTTGGCCAGATCTTCATATATGTCCTTGCAGCTACACCTACCACCTTCACTAAAATGCATATAAAGACAGTTTATCTTGTGTCTAGAATTCGGAATTCCTTTTTCTCTTGACTGTGATATCTCTAGAACTCTTGCATGATCTTTGGTTTTGATTAACTGCTAGAGTTTGTGTCATTTTTTTCCAGTTCTTGCTTCCTGCTTGATTTTGCTTCCACTGCTAGCAGATTGTTGCTGCTTTGAGAATGACTTTGTAGAGTTTAGTATGCAAGTCTGGATCAGCAGCAGGCACTGTAAAGAGAATTGAGGCAAAGAGCAGCATTCTGGAACCTGTAGGAAGAACTCACACTACCATGTCTGTAATCTGCTGCAACAACAAAAAAAGTAGTTGTAGAAGACTAGGCCACATTCATGTTAGCGTTCTGAAGAACATGGATGAGCTTGTTCTTCACCTGGTAAAGCTTGTCGTCGCATTGCTGTTGCTTCTTCACCATGCAGCTCATCCAGTAGCTGCTGCTGCTCATGGCCATAAAACTGCCGTACCAGAATCTCAACCTGCACTTCCGGCAGGCACGAGATTTCTGGTATCAGCAGCCGCTTCTTCACCCGCAAGTCCTGCATCAGGATCGTCGTCCCCCGCAGCGCCCGTAAGTACGTGCTTGTATACGGTGATCACCGAGACTGGGAATAAACTAGGCGCCGGAACGGACGCGAAGGTGAGCGTCAAATTCTACAACAAGAGCGGAGACGCGGTGACGTTCCAGGATCTGGAGAACGGCGAAGACGACAACTTCGAGCGTGGCAGCACAGACACTTTCGAGGCCTTGGAGGGCCCGTGCGTATCTGGGATCTGCCGAATGTGGCTCACACACGACAACACCGGCATCTTTCCTGCATGGTATGTCCAGAGCGTCAAAGTGTCGCAAGGGAGAGAGATGAAAACATTCCGCGTCATGCAGTGGGTGAGCCGTCACAACTCCGACGACTTCGCGTCGTTGCTCATGTCAGAGTGCGACTATTTCTCTCCATAAAAACACCATTCGCATAGTAATCAGAAGCTCACGCACGCGCATCTCCCTCACGCTCGCTCTCTCTCTCTCTCTCTCACACACACACATCTCTTGCACACTTATTTAGGTGATGCCATCAGCCTTGGGCTTTTATCTTACACAAAACATCCCCAAAAATGTATTTAGGAAAACAAAACTCCATTACAAAACTTTTCATCCATCTTAAATATGTGACATGCAATAGAGTGTAGGCTTTGGGATAAATAGTTTTGAACATTCTCAAATATGGCTATAAAATGGTGCATTTTGACACATGACATTGTATGTCCCTGCCATTAGCCTAGGTTGAAATGGTGACACTCGCATGTACATCTGAAGATATTCTGCTCCCCTAATTGGTCTATGTAGAGTGCACCCAAGAGGCCCATGTGTTTTTCCTTTGGTGAGGATCAGGTGAGTAAGGGGTGTTGGAATTTTTGGGTTCCCAATGTGTCCTAATCAAGTTCCCAAACGATTCGCTAAGATGTTCCCAATATTACCATGCTTTTATCTCATATGTTTTGCCAAAGTTTATCCTCTATTCAACTATAGAAGTCGGGACGCACCCCCATGTGATTAATACAAAGATAAATAAATACATACAAACCCCCTTACAAAACTGAAACCACAAAATATATTGAGGGTCCATTACACAAGCCTAAGACTACAGTCTACAACATCATTATTTTTATTTTATTTCTGGGGCAAATTTTTTTCCAAAATGGCAAAAATTAGTGTGTTTTGGTCACCAAATTTCAAGAAAAATTCATCCTCCCAGTTATGCTCACTTATCTTTCAGATTTGGCATACCTTAAATTGAATGCTAAGTTTTTAAAAATCTTGACATGGCATTCTTTCATTCATGTACTTTTACACACATCACACTTATCCTTTTCTTGCAAAGGAGGGGGCCATGGCTTGAAATTTTCATTTAAGAAACCTTTTGCTTTTGAGAGTTTTTTCAATTATTGGATCCAACCAAAATCATCAAGGTCATGTGTGGAAGGAAGGTTGAAGGCATTTTATTTTGATTTTTCTCTATCTCCAATCTGCCTAATTTGGGGGCAATTTGCAAAAGAATGGGAATGAGAATATGATTACCTAGTATAGAGAAACCTTAGTTAATTTGGTGCAATACTCAGCCAATATTTTCTATGGCTTGTTCAATTCATGCACCATGCATGGTCCATCCATCTTACACTAGAAACAATTGAACAACCCATTCAAAGGATCCTTGTAGGTTTACAAGGAAACTAAAATGAGTGACATGAAACACCATTTCTCAACACCTCTCAAATTTTGTGTAAAACTTCAATTGAGAGAGTTACATTGTGTTACATCCAAACAAATAAGACAAACAAACAAACACCTCTCTTAATACACAGACATAAGTGAAACCCCCTTGTACAAATGTAGGGGGTTGTTGGCAGTGTAATTTTGCATATAGGACTGGTAGAATTTTCTTTCGTACATGGAGGGTGGGTTACCCTCAGTAAAGTTTGTGCCACAACAGAGCAAGCACCTTACATGCAGCAAATCATCTATTACCCAGCATTCAATAGTTGATTGTTGTGTTTGAAGATTAAGGTAAGGTTGGAGTGTGTTCTATGGCTGTTTTCTTTTTTCTCTCCAAATATTCTCACCCATTTTGGGAGGCTCTAACTTTTGCATTCCTTACCCAATTTGGAGTCTGTAAAGGGCTATTGGTGGCTAGACTTGTGCCCTAGCCAAAAGTTGCGGGATGGCAGCTCCATCAAATGCACGATTGCCAAACCCTAGCTCAGAGAGCTACTAAGTGTTCAGTGACCAGCCTATCTACCCTATGGCGTTTTGGAATTGCTTCAGGCGATGATGGTTAGTGAGCCTCTAGCATTTACCTAGTAGTCACCTGTGATCCTACCTATCTATCTACCTAAAGGACCTATCTTTTCACAGGATGGGTTAGCAAACCCAATGTCAGCTCAGTTGGGCCTGAATCTACTACACCTGAGTCATAATGGGCCTCCGATAGGTCGGGCACTGGTGACTGTTGGTTCAGTCTGGTCTATTCACTTACATTTGAATTTTGTTAAGTCTCACATCAAATTTTCAGGTTTCTAAACAGCAGAGATGGGTGAAGTTACTAGGAGACAAAATGTGTAAGAGGCCAATTTAGTCAGATGCACGAAGACCCATTTGCATAACCAGCTTACACTAAAATTGTAATTATACTCTATGACAAAGGCTCTATGACTCTCATTGCTCATTAAGTGTTGTTGCCAAGGTTCCTCTGCAATCTCATAGATCTGTCTTTTTACTTCTGTTTTGAACTCGTAGAGATTTAGCTGTTGAGCATAACATAGTAAAATGGAAAATAGCAACAATCAATCCTACAGTTAAGCCTTGTTATCTGCTTGTAAACTGAAGTAGACCCACATGATCTTGGATTCTAGTAAGTACTATTGAGCTGCAATTCAACTCGTGTTGTGTGGTTACCCCCTATCAGTAAGGCATTGGGAGGAAAGTTGTGTAGAGTGTTTACCTGTCGATTCTCAACATATCCTTGGAGTTATGGGGAGAGACATGGGGACATTCAAGGACTCCCGCATAGCAAGATAGTCTGCTCTTATTATAGGAGGCTGGATTGTCTGGACTGCCTGAAACTTGAGGAGTGCAGTGGGTACAAGGTTGACCTGCTCCAAGGTCACTAGTCTTCCATCAGGGTTGGGACCTGATGGAACAACACCAGTTCTTGTGCTATTCCATCCAGTGCCAATCACTCTGGGAAGCAAGAGCTTAAATGGAGTTGTGCTGTCTCTCAATGCGGAAGCCACAAACTGCACCATTAACCATTAACTACCATGAGTAGTATGGCCAGAGTAAAAACACCATTGGAAATTCTTTGATTTGATTTCACTTCCAAAGACAAAGGAGCACATGCAGTTTATCATCCAAGGGACATAACATTGGCCATTTGTGAATCATCACTTAGTGGAAAGGGTCAAGAGGTCATACCTGATAAAGTGAGGTTGTTGGCTCGCTTGGAAGGAACAGACCTTGCAGAATGGTTCTATCTGGAAACAGGACACGAATGATGGCTGCCCAATATTGCTTTCTGCAATTTCTTTCTTTGTGTGAGTTTGGGTTCATCTCAACTGTCCACTGTCCCCGGTGATTTTGCTGCATCATATCTGCCCTGTCTAGCTCCTCTCCAGAGACTTCAAAGCAAGAGTCAGGAACTTGTACCTTTGCAGTCTTCACATTGTCCAAGGCAAAGAGACGGATCTGTTCTGGGTTCCGGGTGATTGTGAGGGGTTAGAGTAGTTTTGCCATTTTGACACACAAATTGGTGGCACAAGAAGGTTAGCATATGGAACTAGTCCCATCACCACTGGTTGGAAGGATAACCACACAACAACAGCTGAAATGTGAAGATCTCTCCACCCTCAGAATGACTGCACCCTTGTCAGAGGCAGACATTTCTCACCGTATTTTATGCTGGATAGTTTGCCTTGCAGTGAAGAAGTAAGAGATTCCTTTCATAAGAAACTGAAAGCTTTGAGTTCACTCACAACTGGCTAGAGCAAGAGTAACTGTGCCCAATGGATAATAAATTAGATGCGTATACATGATCAAATGTCTGGATGATATATTCATGGTGGTGAGGTTATTCACCTGTCTATCAATGTGTTTGGGCCAAGACAATGATGTTGATAAGGGAATTCTAGGCGATTTTGGCTTGACAAGAATATTTGGTTCCAGAAGTGTGATAGTGTGCTTGATTATCTCAAGCTCTTCCTGTGATGGTTCATCCATCACACCCATGACTTCCACCCCCTGATCAAAGAGCTGGAACCCAACACTTCCCAAAAGCTTCATCCCATCCAATGCCATCCCCTGCATCTGCCTGTTTGCGTGCAATTTTGCCATCCACACAGTGCGGAATCTTTCAGCCTTTGGGGCATTCACAATGTTCTTCAGGAGGATCAAAAGATCTCGAGTTGCATCAAATGGAGCACCTGCCAAGAATGTATTAACCGCTTCTGTTAACTTTAGCCTTGCTTCAATGACATGACAAGTGTCGTTGGAGGCTTCTTGAGCCAAAATACTGATCCCCAAAAGTTTTCTTCCTTCTGTTTTTCCCACAATTGGAATTTTTTCTTGTTTTGTGGAGTCTTGGGGTTGTCGGACACATGAGTGTCGCATTGAGTTTGATACGCAAGCATCCATGTGTTCTGAAGCTTCAGCCATGGAACACCACCAGATATGACAAATTGGACACACAAATTTCTTCTCAGGCTTCTTCTCCTGATCAAAAGCAATGGCCAAGAGAGTCAGATACCAATGACAAATGCCTTCCAGTGATCTGATACTATATGTGTAGAATTCAAAGACAGACAAGAAGCTAGCCCAAAGGCAGGTAAAAAATTACCTGCAAATAGAAGACGGCAGTATCACAGGGTTCAACTGGACCTCATAGTACTTAAATTGTGGCTTCTCTTGCAGAGGGTTTCAAACCTAGGCATATTTTATTGCATATCAGGAGCCAAAAACCACAGACCACCAAGAGCAAAGTGTCTAATGTAAGCTTGCGGATCAAAAGTGGACTGTTTGGGAAATTCACTGGCTCTCTTCATTGAGGCTCTACATATGAACCTGTTTGGTAAAACTATTATGAGATAATCAATCAAACCATGTTTGCAACTGGGTGGGGTCTGTACCCTCAAACACAATGTCTCTTCCCAAGCAGGAAATAGTAGACAACACTTGCACATTTTTTTCACGGATAGACAAAGAATCTCGATCATGCTCACAGATGTCACTTCTGCAGAGATCAATCGCTAACTGACACCAAGAAATTTGAGTTGTTTTGCAAGTCAAAAGCAGGTCTCCTAGATCAATTCTCTTGATTGGTAAATTGATTTTGGGGTGAGGAGTAAAACAGATTGGCAATGTCCAGTGTGGTTCAAGAGGAGAGAGGAAGAGATTCTTCAATACCACCTTGATTGATCTCACAGGGCCTGCATTTTCGAGTTTGGGGTTTGTAGCATTCGCACCTTTTGGATGATCGCTCATGGTTTGCATACCAACAAGCATAGGCAACCTAGCGTCGGCGCAAGTTGTCTCACATTTGAAGGAAGCTTCTGGATCTCTGAACGTGCAACGACGTTTAGGGAGCCCTAAAGACTCCAGGAGGAGTGGCTTGTTCAATGTTGTTGTTGTTGTTGCCGCCGTCTGAGGTCGCTGCTCCACCTGACCAAGATCTGCAATAATGGCCGGTTGTTCCACCCTGCGAGTTTGAAAAATGCTTGGATGTCTTTCTCTTCTTTCCCATTGCCATCTCCGTTCATTCTCCTCTGCATGCTGTTGTCGGTTCTCGTCAATTAGCGATTTCCAATCCTTCCGATTTAACACGAACTTGCTGTAACCTCCCACTGCTTTTGCAGCGGAAGCAATCGTGGGAACGAAAGCAGCGGAAGATAAAGACGACGACGATGATGGTATTGATACTTTTCGAACTTCCCCTAGGCACAACATATCGCTACTACGTCTACCTCTATCACCTCCTCTTGGTGTAACATATGATGCTTCTTCACCCACAACACTCGGCGGAGAATCGTCGATCCGAAACTGAAATCTCTTTATTACCTTTGTTTCTTTACCTTTCTTCCTCGATGAGCTCGGCATATTGAATCAGTCTTCTGCGGTGGTAGTCGTGATATATGCATTACACACTTCCTTGAGTGCTTGTCATCATCAATGTTGCAACAATTATACTTTCTTTAGAAAGAGAAACTACGACTTCACCAATATTGGATTCTCAGACGCAACAACAACAAATTTCTATTCGTCTTGTTCTTGTTCAGGATGTTCAATTCTCTCTTGCTCTTACGACAAATTTCCAATTCGTTCGCCACAAAGCCAATCTTGACGCAACAGACTCTTCAATTCTCTTCAACAAATCTTTCAAGCTAGTCTTGTCAATAACAACAAAATGTACTATTCTCTCTTATTCTTCACAAAAAAAAAATTCAATCCATTTCGTCACTAAACCAATCTTGACACAAGCACGAGAAGAAGAAGAAAATGCTCAATTCTCTTTCGTTCTTCACCTAAAACATTTCAATTTCATTCCGTCATCGAACCAATCTTGAGACAACCAAAATAACAACAAAATTATGTTCTGTTCACTCTCTTATTCTTCACCAAATTTATTTTAGTCCATTCCTTAACACTAAACCAATCTTGACACAACCACAACAATGAGAAAATGTTCGCTTCTCTCTCATTCTTCTTCACCTTCAAAAATTCGATTTTGTTCCTTCACTAAACCAATCTTGACGCAACTACAACAACGAAAACAAGATCTTCAATTCTCTTGTATTCTTCACCAAAAACATTTGGATTTCATTCAATCACTTAAGCAATTAATCTTGACACAAGAAGAAGAAGAAGAAGAAAATGTTCAATTCTCTCTCAATCTTCTCCACCTTAAAAAATTCGATTTCATTCCTTCACTAAACCTGCAATGTTGACACAACAATAAGAGAAACAATATTGTTCAATTCTCTCTTCTTTCTTCATGATATTTTTCCAAATTCATGGCGCAATTCCTCCACTCTCCACAAAACGACTACAAAAACATCAAATTTGTCGAACGGACAAAGCAAAAGAAACACATTTAGCTCCTCGCACTTGGTGGTTTTAGACCCTTTCCATCATATGCGGTCCCGATGTCCTCTCCACTACTTCAATCCAACGGCACTAATTAAACAAGGAACAAGTAAACATTTATGATTTTAGACCCTTTCCATTATATACGGTCACGATTTTCTCTACCAACAATTCAATCCAATGGCACCGATTAAACAAGGAAGAAGTACATATTTAGCTCCAAGCTCTTGGTGGTTTTAGACATATCCTTCATATGCGGCCCGGGTGAATTAACACCTTTACCTTTTTGAGTGAGGCCTCTTATAGTGGCCAAGGGACTAAGCCCTAAAAAAATTAGATTTGAACTCAGAGACCCTGATTTAGTCTATTAAGCATGGGATATTCCTAATATTTAGAAATAATATGAATGGATTTTGGGATCTTTACCATGGTACCAACATGGGTGCCGTCATCATATAAGGTCACAATTTTCTCTACCTACAATTCAATCCAGCAGCACCGATTAGACAAGGAACAACTAAACATGTATCATTATGTATTGCTACAATAAGTGTTTGTAAAACTATCAAGTTATCAACCTTTGAATTATAAGTTATGGAGACTACAACAAAAGGTGTCCCTGTATGTCAAGTGATTTCATTGAATTATGAGTGAATTCAATAGTCTAGTGAACGAGGACTAATGAACTGCACCCACATTTTGTAACACTGCATAAATTTAAGTGCAGGGAAAATGGCAAACAGGTTTTTCCTGGGTATGACCTTCATAAGAGTTGCAGCTTGTTTCACTACTAAGCTTTCTCAGAAATGACTTGAAGAAATTTAACTGACCACGTTGGAAAAGCTTGCTGGTTCCAGAGGTCATGTGGACGTTGATTTGTTGCATCACAACAATTGATAGAAGGTGGCTGCAAGCATTTCAAATTTTGTCCGTTTGTGCCACTGTTTTGTGTCCTGACTCCATGCCTGATCCAAATGACATTTGCAGCTGCAACTTCTTTTTTAGCTGTGAGTCAAAGAACATGTTCAGGTTTATGTTGACAAGCAATGGGTGTATTTAGTTAATTCTAGACTTTTCGAAAGTCTGGAATTAACCAAATTGAGTGAGCAGCCAATTTAGCTATGTATGTGCATGACTCGTATCCTGCACTTTCCTCTTAAAACTTTGGTTGCTTGAACCTTTTATGCTCTTGTTGCCAGAGCATCTCAAGATTGCTCTGAAAAAGGGTGAATAAAGCCCTTGATCAGAACATGGGAAGGAGAGGAGCATTGGTTAGTATGAGCAGCAGCCATTGGTTTCCCTGCTGTCTGCACTTCCTTGCTTGAATCTGCTCCAGTCACAGTCACACTTTCAAGCTCTCATGGCCTTCGTAATCAAACTTTCTTTTGTTGCTCTGGTTGGGAAACACAAAGCAGAATAGATAGACTTGAATTCAAGATTTGTTCCTGTTTCAGTATGGCTTTAGCAACTCCTGTTTTGATGATTTTGAGCTTGAACCAGCAGATGGTATGGACTCTTTTCTTTTTCTTTGTTTACAAATTTGCTTCTTGCTAACAGGGATGAGAACTCAATATTTGCATTGGTACAGACTGAGCTGCAGAGGGTTATGTGAAAGGAGTAAAGCTGCAGCAGTCATGTGCCTCGCTTTTCATGATGAAGGCACTTTTTAAGAGCACTGAGATTATCAGGTACTGTTGGTACTACTCCTATCAAGTGTACATCATCATCTTCTTCTTCATCAGTAATTATACATAACACTATGTTCATGTTTACATCTAAGTCCTTCAATTTCCTCAAGCATAGGAACTTGATTACAACCGTGAAGTGTGTATGCCTTTGAAAGTTTTGAAGTGGGTTGGGCTCTCCCCTCCCTCTGGGGTTGCTTGGTAAGGTGATTGGGGTTTCTTGCACTGGGGTATTTCTTGTGTGTTCATAAGTGTACAAGGAATGTCAGTAGCTTGCACTTTCTGGTTTGGATCCACCCTTGTTCTGGTCTGTTAATTGCAATTCCACAAGGTACAGTGGCTTGCTTGAGCTGTTGCATTGAGAAAACAAGTTTGACAGATACTAGGGCTATTTGGCAACAGCAAAAAGTGTAGGTTGTATGTTTCGCAATGTGTATTGCAAGTGGGAGAAACTCGTTACATCTAATCTGAATGTATTTTGCATACCAAAAGTTAGCCAGCTGTTACCCATCCCAATCTTCGGTTACAAGTTGTAGAAAGTCATTTCTGTGGGAACATGAGTAGAGCATTTTTACATGAATGACATATGCTGCACTTCCATCAGAAGTTGTATGTTTTGCATACTTGGAAGTGGAGTTCTTGTGGAATTATACAGCATATACCTATCATTGCAAACTTTCACAATCATCAGTATATTTCAAGGCACATTCCCTGCCCTTTGAAATTCACATCTTTCTGTATAGCAAATTCTACACATCGGGGTGTTCTGGGACCTTTTTAAAGTCTACTGACAATTGCCCTGTTGTGATCTACTATGGGAATATTTACACCTTCCTCTAAGACAATTATGTCAGTTTTCAACTAATGCAGGCAAACCATATCCTGCTGCAATATACCAGCCTCCAGGTCTTCACCATACAGGAAGGGCAAGAACTCTTACCCGCCCCTCAGAATTCAAACTGATTATGCAGATCCAAAGATGCTATAGAAAACAACTAATTTGTGATTCCTTGTACATTCCATGCAAGATCTTCACCTTCGCCAACACTACAGCTTCAGGCACAGTTACAGAATTCTGCTGACCAGCTTTTGGAATAACCTTTTATTCAAGGGTAACTATATATTCTGAGTGGGAGAGAGAGAGAGTAAGTGCGTTGAAATGTCAGATAAAGCTTTGATTAAGAAAGGTGAAAATTGGCACCCAGGTTACAGAGGAAGTTCTCAACATAGATACAACATATATACTGTAATTGGTAATCTCTAAAATTCGAATAGAGTAAAATCCTAAACCCTCTAAACTTCCTTTCTTGCTTGTGATTCTTTCAGTCTGTCTATCTTATCCCGTGGGAGGAGCTACTTATCGTTGCACTGGTTAGTGAGCTAAAGATCATTTGAAAACGCCTTCAAGAATGAACTACTACAACATTTGGGGGCTACACCATGCTCCACCCACGCCATGAGTCTCATGACTAACAAATGTGGTGTGTACAATATAACACTGAACTAGAATGAGTTGTTGGATCCAAGGGACAGAATCAGCACAGGGAAGATGTGTGCAAATTGAGAGAAGGGGGGGCGGGGGGGGGGAAATTGGTCCACTGGGGAAGCAATGAATTAGGTAGCCGCCAGAGGCAGGGCCAGAGAATGGATTAAACCCAACCACGTCGTCATAACTACATAATTCGTACAAAGCAAATGTGCTTTGACTCTGTATGTTCTTTGAGCAAAGGAGCTTGCTTAGAGAACAACTTTTTCTTTTCTTTGGAAGGGGGCCTGAGACAAGTCCATTTGTTCCAACATAAAGTTTAATTTGGCACAAATGTGCCACAATATCCCAAGCCCATAAGCAAGAAGGCAACTGCTTGGCAAAAGAGGTAGACAAAGAAGCGATTTTTCCCTTCATAGTAGAAGTCATACGCAGAACAGAAGAACAAGAATCCAGATGTCCAAAGCTCCAACATGTTTAACCTGTTCAGAAACAGAACTTGAGTTGTTAATGTCAAGATCAACTCCAATTGCTTCCAATTCATAAGTCCAGTTGGAAGCCCAAAAGGAAAGGACTCTCCTGAAGCTTGAAGAGAGCAAAACTGGAAGGCCATTCAAGCTAGCAATTCAGCAATCACTAAAAGTGGATGGGTAGGTCTCCCATGAGTTAGAAGGGAAACCACAGTTACTGAGGCAGCATCTAGAGAAAGGCTAAACTAGGGCATGCAGGGAGAAGACTAGATAACACAAACCTGTCACCCAGTTTCCAGCCTTTGATAAGCATGTTGCTCACAAGACGTTGCAATGATCTCTTCCCTGCCAATTTGGAGGACATCTTATACTTCATTATATTTCCAAGCTTCTCTGTCACGATCCATTCATTGACACGGCCAAGGTCAAAAAGCCCAATGAAAGTGGCTTTTGTTCGATGCAGTGACATGACATTCTCAAACAGCACCCAGAACACCAGCAGGTGCAAAGACCTGCACCAATATTTTGTTCACAACTCTTGGCAGTTAATAGAGCATGGCAGATGCTTATGAAATTCTTAATATTTTGTTTTGCAATGACTTGAAACTAGTCGTGACTAACACACATGGCCAATTGCAGAAGCCAAAATTTTTGGAGAGATAGAAGGATGCATATCCATACTTGGGAGTGCTGATGGCATTCAAGATGGTGATAATGGATGGGACGTAAACAGCTCCCCAGAAAGGCAGGTCGACTTCTGGCACCAAGACTGTAGCTGGGATGACGACACAATAGAACACAAATGTAACAATATGCGCAAGTACCTTGCGCACAAAGAAGAAGGCGTACAGCATGTGTATTTTCTTCCACAACTTCACTTTCTGCAGCACCATTCCCAGTTTTTGACATCATTAAAAGCAGTAAGCCAGAATTAGTAAACCTTCATCACCATTTCAACTCGTGCACCATCTATAGACTAACAGTCACTAAAATAAATAATGCGAAAACCCAAATTATTATTGTTAAAACAAATGCTTGTGTACCTTGTTTTTCAGAATCTGGGGAAACACTTTGCGGAAGAGGCTTGCAGGGCCACACGACCAGCGATGCTGTTGAAAGCGGTAGGCTTTGAAAGTGCTTGGTAGCTCATTTTTGCACTGACCCATAAACCAGTCCACAACCAAATGATTCAGTTATGGTCAAGTTACTCAAATCCATTACTTAATTTAACCACACAATCTTAAAAGACATGGGAATTCAACAGTTGGTTAAATTAATTTTCTCCTAATTTTAAGTGCCCTAAACTTCCCATTCTCTTGGTTTTGTTGGCACCACCCATCAGGGAGAGCAAAACTCCATGCAGAGTTCATTCCAGTTCACATTTTCAGGAATATTCACTGGGTGTTAGTGTCAAGTGTAAGTTCATTCTTTGGGAACTTCATGGAACATTAAGGTCTTGGGTGGCAAATCATGTCATTTTCTTGACAACATTATCTGGCATAATCTTCTGGAGGTGATGATCGTAACACTTGTAATGGTGACCAAAATCTGTTCAACAAGGATCTCTTTTTTCTGTAGTCATTGAATCTGCTAACCCAAAACCTTAATGTCATGGAATGGTCTCATCCATGGCCATCATCTTGAGTGTTTCACCTAGCTCACCATAACAGGATCACCTGGCAACTTACTGAATAAGATGGGCAGGTGCCTGACCATTCCATAGAGACTATTTCCTACTTTAACAGTTGCTGGTTTGAACTTTGCCATAAGGGGCAGAGCCATTATCATGTGATGAGGCCACTCCTTGAAAGACAAAAATGACTTTTCCACATTAAAGGAGACAAAGAACTACTACCATGTGTTGATAATGTATCGACAATCTAGTAAGGTTGTATGTGACATATAACAAGTTGTTACCTCGAGGTCATGGAGATAAACAAATTTCCACCCATGCATACTTGCACGCACAGCCAAGTCCATATCTTCAACCGTAGTTCGTTCATTCCATCCTCCTGCCTCATTCATTGCTTGAATCCGCCACACTCCAGCAGTCCCTGCACATAGCAGCAGCCAGTTGAAACAATTTAACTCACAACGCTCATTTCATGTCATTACAAAAACCCCTTTCAATTGGATCACTGGGTACATTTTACAAAATTCACCTCACGACATAAATGCAAGAATGGTAAGGAAGTATGGTTATTCTCCGGGGCAAAAGCCCTGAGAAAAGAACCACCCCCCCCCCCCCCCCCCCCCCCCCCCCCCCCCCCCAACCAACCAAAACCAACACAAACAAAAAACGAAAAAAAAAAAAAAAAAAAAAAAACAAAAAAAAAAAA
>Ga0116227_10004931_pt1 | contig 28616 bp, 25 predicted proteins | sample S1TSphgellanicum_FD_89693 | JGI IMG/M metagenome (GOLD analysis project Ga0116227, IMG submission 89693) | Host-associated microbial communities from peat moss isolated from Minnesota, USA - S1T2_Fb - Sphagnum magellanicum MG | ecosystem: Host-associated > Plants > Peat moss > Unclassified...
TATTTTTATAAATATATCATTTTTTTATTTAATAAAAAAAATATTTTATATATTTATATATATATTTTTCAATGTTTAAATATATATATATATATATATATATATATATATATATATATATATATATATATGGGAATTTGTTTTCTAGTTGCACACTAGTTGTGATTAAGTTACAATTAGAAAATTGATCCCATATTTTTTGTTCTCCATTTCAATCTTCTAGATTATATAAAGAAATGCATTTGAAACATTGAAAACACACAAACAACATTAAAAAGAACATGGAATTTGGGATGAGTTAATAAAAAAAATTGACCTTTAAAACTAAACATAAATTAGGTTTAAAATCTACTTACCTACCTACTCCCTACCTACTAACATACTTACTAACGTTGTGCATGTAAATGGTTTGGGATTTACATTTCGTGTAAATGTAAATCCCATGATGAAATTTATTTACATTTTTTATAAATGTAAATTTTTAATATCCATTTATGTTTGTGTAAGTGTAAATGTTAAAATAAATATATTTATATGATTTTATGCGGCCATGTAAAATATTGTAAATGTAAAACAAATACAGTCATATGATTTTATATGGCCATGTAAAAATAAATTTAAAATGTGATTTTTACCTGGGGAGGGGGATGTCATAATGTTTTGTGATAAGCCAACCAAATGGCCCATTGCAAAAAAAAACCTACAAAACAGATACATTAACATCCAAGGGGGGGAGGGGTGTGAAACTCAAAAAACTGTAAATTTTGTGGTAAATTGAGTTTCATCTTATCTTTCCTTTTTCTTTAGTGCCTTTGTTATTGTTACATGTATTTTCACTACTCCTACATTTACAAGTATTATAATTATTTTCAAACCTTTTGCATCAAATGTTAAGTTTCATTATTTCATACCCATATTTGATAAAATGTTGCTACTTTACATATACCATTAAAAGAGGGGTTTGGGGGTGAAAGGAGGCCCAAAGACATGGTGATTTTATAGATAATTTTAGTATATACACTTACAGTCACATCCCCTAAAACATTTACACATGATTGTGTTAATGTAAAAATATACATATACATGGCAATAATATAAGTGTACATGTAAAAAATTCAAACATGTAATTATAAATGGTTTACACTTACATATGATTTACACATTATATAAATGGTTATGACAATTACATGCATAATATTAGTACTTACTTATCTACTTATTTACCTACCTACCCATCTACATACCTATCTATTTAAATAAATTAAAATTTTAATTTGAAAAAATGTTATAAAACATGTTAATTTTTTTTCCAAATGTGATTAATTACAAAAATAGGATTAATTGCAAATTGCATTTGAGTGGTCAATGAATAAGATTGTATATGTTGACTATATACATTATCCATGTGGAATGTGTTGACATCACAATGAATCATCATTTACAACTAAATGTTGCATGTAATTTCATGTATTCAACTAATGGATTTTTAATCAAATGCATTGATTATAAAAAAATTATAATCATAAATTATAATTACAAATTGACATTTTCTCTTCTAGTGTTGGTTACATCACAAAATTGACAAAACAAAATATTGTGGGAGGTCCATTGTTGGTATGTTAAACAAACAAATCATCGCATAATGGTTATGCCCTTTAAATGACATTCTAAGGATAATACATACCCATCCAACATACTAAATTGGAAACATATGGTAGTTAGCATGGTGAAGTTGAAGTGATTTTTCAATTAATTTTGGAAATGTTTTTATAATGGATTCCACATGACCTTAAAATGTAAGGATACCAAAGTTTGATCTTTTTTTGGGTGTATTAGAATGTTTATTGTTTTACCCCTCAACATAAAATGATTGTTAGGTTTTGAGGGTAGGTGTTTACTAAATGTTTATACTTGTACCTTTGTGATGTTAATGGGCATCCTACCCGAATTCAAAAATATGTGCAAACAAGTAAAAAAATTGAAATTGTTAATAAAAATATTTTCATGTAGTGATAAATATTATAAGAAATAGGGATAATTTTTGTTTTACTTTGTAATGTATAAAATTTATAATGTATCAATGCATCATGTCATCATGCATTATGTTATGTTATCATCATGAATACCATGGTACATATGTATTTTGTAAGCAAAGGTGAATGCATTTTCAAAATTACATGGACAAAAACTTACCATACTTCCAAGTTTATGGTTATTGTAAGGTAACAAATATATTAAAAAATACCAATACATTATTCACAAGTGATTCATGAACAATATAGATCGTGTATTATCATTATTTGACACATGAAAAATAGATGTTTAAATATTTTTTAAATGACACCTAATTAAAAAAATTCACCATTTTAAATTATAGGGTTCCGATTATTTGTCACGTGTTTTTTGACACAATAAAAATCGCAATGCCAAGGCATGTCTTTTATGATTAGTTTTATTCAATTATAGTTTCTAGTCATTATTTAAGTCGTTTATGTCATTTTCTAATTGTTTTTCCCATTGTAGTCAAATAGAACAAGTCATAAAAGACATGTTTTGGCATTGTGAATTATTTAATACATTAAAGGACTTTTTAATTGAAAGTTGTCATGCATGTTTAAACATAACAAAGGTGAAAAAGTTTTTTCAAAATACATGGATAAGAAGTTGTCACATTTTCATGTCTATGGTTATTGTAGGATATTCATTCATGTATCAAAAAATATGACTACACTATAATATGATTATTTTCCCATGTGTGACAAATAAATGATTATATTAAAAAAATTGACACCTAGTTTACATTTCCCATCACTTTTCAACTATAACCAATTGTTATTTACCACATGTTTTTGTTGATACATTAAAAAAAATTCAATTGAGAGTTGTTGTGCATGTCAAAGCATGACAAGGGTGGGAATGTTTTTCCAAAATACATGGACAAAAGGTTGTCACATTTATAAATCTATTATTATTATTTTAAAAATTATTAATTTATCAAAAAATACCAATACATTACTCACACATTTGTGAACACTCAATATGTATCAACATTTGTTTTCCACGTGTGATACATGGATGGTAATTAGATATCAAAAATCAACATCTAGATTATGTTTTTCATGATTTTTCAATTGTAACCAATTGTTATTTGTCATGTGTATTTCAAATACATTAAAGTTTCCTTGATACATTAAGCAATTTTGGTACATTAAAAAGAATATCAACTGAAAGTCATGTGCACTCCTAAACGTAACAATGGTGAGAATTGTTTTTCAAAATACATGAACAAGAGGTTATCATGTTTTTAGGTTTATGCATATTGTAAGGCAATTGTTAATGTATCAAAAAATATTATTATAATATTTACATTGTGTGAGTAATACAATCTATGTATTATCATTTTTTCACACATGACAAATAGATGGTTACATATCAAACCTTTAGGACTAATACCTTTGAAATGATGCATGATTTTGCATATTATTTTAAGAAAACTAACAATGAATGTGAAACATCCTACTACCAACATTAATCACTTTCACATGTTTACAGTTGTTTGATTTTCTAATGTTGAAATTACTTTTATTCAAAATTGTTGTTAGGAAAAAAAAAGTCATAGGAAAAAGAAGAAGAAGGGATGTTCAAGTGTTGTTTTCTTCATTCTCTTTTTTTATAAAACTTTTTTTTTTTTTTTGGGCTCTTTTCCTTACCTTTCTAACATATATAAAATTACACAAACATTCGCCCAACAAAGAATGCAACAAACATTTTTAAAAAAAATTTAAAAATTAGTTTCCAAACAAAATCTTTCACTCAAATCTTTAAAATACAAATAAAACTACAACAACACAATCATTTTACCCAAAGAAAAAAACAAAACAAAACAAACGCAAAGCGTAATCACCTTTGAACTTTAAGAAATGCATCATGATCATGACATTGGAGTCTAGACACTTATGCTCCGTGATTTCACCATGGCTACCTTGATAACAATAAAATCCAATGATATACAAATGTTTGATACAATGCTGGTGGGATGCAAAGTTACCTCATGGATTTTTCTAGAGGAAATTGTTTTCATTTTTTCCCCATCCATTTTCACCTTTTTTTTTTTTTTGTTTGAGAATTTTGAGCAGAGCACACCCTATTGTAAGCACTGCCTTCAAAGCCTGACGATCATTTTATGCTTGGTATCTTGACCCGTGAGAGCAGAGCCAATAAATTTAAGGTACCATACAACTGCGTTTAGATCCCCTTTTGAAACAACGGACCAACGATAAACCCTAAACGGTTGAAATGCCGGGAACCCCACCAGCCCGGTCCCTTGCTTCCCCGGGTCACCCGTATCGTCTCCTTTCGTCTGCACGACCTCTCGCATGCTGTTGCGAGCGAGCTCTGGCCTCCCATGCCGCTTCTGCTCTCCATTGTGCGTGCGTGCAGAGGAGGAGTTGATGTGAATTAGGGCTTGAAAGAAGCAAGCTCAAATTGAAACTCTACGGTCGGCGGATTTCTGGGCAGAGAGAGAGAGAGAGAGAGAGAGAGAGAGATCAGAGGTGGTCGTTATCGCCTGGATCGGGGGATTGTTTTTAGGGTTAGGTCGAGGAGGTGCAAGGGTGGAAGGGGCGAGAGGGAGGGAGGGACGGAGTGAAGAGGAAGAGATGATGAAGGATGAGAATCAGCAGGGCTCGGCACGGTTGTACAATCCATACGCTGACCTCTACGGAGCTGCTGCTGGGGATCTCAAGTCTCTAGAAAGTGTCTATCGCCTTCCGACGAAGCCAGAGCATCTGTTTCCGGACGAGGCAGCAGTAGAAAGACGAAATTTGAGTGAGAATCTGACGTACTACACAGGCTGTGGCTACTTAGCCGGAGCGGCATTTGGAGGAGTGAGAGGGTTTGGCGAGGGTTTGAGATCCAGAGAAGAAGGAGACACGCCAAAGATCCGAGTCAACAGGTTGTTGAATGCTTCAGGCCACAGGGGCAGAACCACAGGCAACAAGTTCGGCATCCTGGGCCTGCTCTATGCAGGGATGGAATCAGGAACCTACTACTTGCGAGGCACAGATGATGATATTGGCAATAATATCATGGCTGGCCTAGCGACCGGGGCTGCATATAAGGCAGCTGCGGGAGTTCGAACGGCAGCCATTGCAGGAGCGCTTGGAGGTATTGCTGTTGGAGGCTTGGTAGGAGTGAAACAATTTTCCCGCAGATACTTAGCTTTCTGATTCTCTGGTAGGGACACTTTTAACTTTCACAAATCATCTTCTTTTGAGGGGTTGCATGTTCAACAATCTCTGTGACGAAGGAGGCCGGGCGGCCACCCGATAATTTTCACCTGGGGCTCAAAGTCTTCAGGATTTTGTTGAGAATGGTAGATGCATAGAAAAGCAGTACAAAGTTCTGCATCCTGCAGCTTCCTTTCTGATGGGTGCCATTGAGAAAAAAGTCGTTGTCAAGCTAGTATGCTATTCAAGAAGGCAGCTTTCCGGAGATCTAATTGGCAGGGAGGTTGTTAGGCAGACATCAGGGTATGCTTTTTTTGAGGGGAGCAACTAGATAGGGATAGATAGATAGATCCCATGACGCTGATCTCTGTTTTTTCACAATCTAACGAACCCCGACAAAAGTAGGGTTTAGGGAATCTAGGAGGCTCTAATTTGGTGTTTTGTGTCATGAATGGTTTAGTGTCTACTACATTCTAGTTAGGGGTATGATGGCATCAGACACAACCACAGCATAATCAATCAAGAGAGAATGTTTGCATGTCACCTCTGATTGGATTGAAGCAGACATCTTAGAGTTGTGATACAGAGATGAAATTGAGATCCTGTGACATAATCCTCTATAACTTTTTAGCTGGATGAGATGCCAGTTTTACTTGTATGTTGCTGCCAAGAATTGGAGACAAATCCATGTATATGGAGGACAATCTGAGGTTTATGCAAGGCAGCATATGAAACAAAGCCAGGAAATCTGCTGGGGAAGTGAAGGTCCAGTGGTGTGTAGAAATTATTGTCACAAAACAAGAGATAGCCATCATATGTAAGCTCCTCATGGGATTTGGTCTCTGCTCAACTAAATGATTTTCAATGCTTACTCAGAGTTTTGCCTGAGAGTTGGGAAGCTCACTGGTGACCTCTTCATGAGCTCTGGTCTCTAGAAAACTACAGCTTCTTTGGGTGATTTGTGAAACATGATGTCAAGGATTCTTAATGCATGCAGGATTTATTCATCCCTCAATCGAGGGTATCCATAAAGTGGGGAAAAATTTGGAGAAAAAATCAATATTGGGGTGAAGTTTACAAGATTTGAAAGTTGAGACAATGTTTTAAAAATAAATAAAATTATATATATACACACATTCATTAGACAACAATGAAGGCACAATACATTGGAATAAGCAACAAAATAAAAGTTGGGCATGAAACTCATTTGATCACAAATTTCGGTGATCAAATGAGTTTCATGAAATTGGTGGTGAAATTGGTGGTAAAATGAGTTTCATGCCCTATTTTATTGACATGTATGTTTTTGCCTCAATTATTTTCTTTAATCTCCATCCAAATTTTGGCCAAACTAAGCATCCCAATGCCCATTATCCATCCATAACTTTACAGATAACTTCATTTATATGCCTTCGAGAAAAGAAACATAAGAAAGTATACTTGAGTTTATTATATCCCTTCAATAAATATAATAATTTCCTATTCTTTTTTAGTTCATGAATCTCCTCCATTAACGCCAAGGTGATTTCAATATCACCGTTTCCCCACGAAATGATCTATTAAGAAAGTTTCATAAACCTTGGTTAAGATATTCCCCTCATTAATAGAAAATCCAGTTCTTTTTTCTATAGTATCTTTTATTGAAAATTCATAGTCTAAAGCCTCGATTCTATTCCCTAATTCTTGATACAAAATATCTTCTTTTTTTTTTGTATCAATCCATTCATCGTAAGAATCATCAAATTAAAAAAAAAAATTGGAATGTTTAAATATCTTTTCAAATCATTTCAAAAAGTAAATAAGCTTGGTAAAGTTGTAAAAACTACTTTTTGTTTTCCATTGCTTAAACATATGTCAAAAAAATATTGAGATACTTGTTTTTTTATGGGACCCCTATTATTGAATCAACTATTTTCGATATATTGCAATGGTCAATTCCATTGGCAATAATCGAAAAAAAAAGTAGGCCATACTCTATTTGACCATGACAATCCATCAACTTTCAATTGATTCATTCGGAATTCATTGTTGTTTATTTTTTTGTTAAGGAAAGGTACAAGAGCTCTACCTAGGTATAATAAGCAACAAGTTAAAAATAATAATAGTAAAAGTTCAATGAATTAGACGTTTCACCAAGAGATAAAATACAAGTGAATAATGTTCCACATGAACTAGGAATAATTTGGTTGAATTCAAAAAGAAAAGATGACCACTTAACCAACTAAAGAAACAATTTGTAACAAATAAGAACTGATTGCTATGACAAAAGAGAAAGATATTTACTAATCTTGCTAATATGGAACTTGGTAAAAGAATATGATTTAATAATCAGATAAAGAAATTATCCAAAAATATCTTATGAACCCGAACATCACTAATTGAAATTATGGGGCGCGGGGATTGATAATCCAAAAGATCTTTGGTTTAGTACCAATAAAATAGAATGTAGGGTAAAACCAGCAAAGTGACTGTATGAGGTTTTACTAATATCATATAGAGGGGTGAATAATATATTGATAGAAATATTATTAATTATCCTATAATCAAACCACTTATAACCGTAATACTACTAAGATTTTCCCTCTAAAAGAAAAGTTCTTATGGATAATATTTGAGAAGGGTCAATAGGCAACATTGTAAGAATTCCATAATATAGTCCAAATAAAATCAATGAACTTAAAATATTTATCCATGATAATATTGGAGCTCATAGCACAAAAAACAGTAAAGGAATATTTATTATCATAATGAAATACCTTCCTTGAAAGCATAGGAGTGGAATAGAATAAAATTGATAAGTTTTTGGTATATACTAAGAAAAAAATCCAGTAAATTTAAAAGTATTTTATTGGTCAATGAGTTTTTTAGCCACTGATCATAAAAATGGTTAGATTATTTCAATAAATCAATTTTGATATTTTTGACATTGCAAAAAAAAATTCTTCATTTTTATTTATTCCCCCTTAATTAAACTAATCCAACCCAAATATTCTAAACTATTATTACATTGTAAAGGACATGTAATCAATTCAAGAACATCCCTTCCATTGGTAATCCATGAATCTTAACAAAAGTAAATTCAACAGACAATTCTGTGTTAATTCCTCTCACTTTCAGAGGATTAACATGAACCATTATAGTAATAGCTAGGTTAGGTTGTAACTCACGCATGCATTGTACTTGATTGTAACTATCAAGTTTTTCCACAATTCATGGCATAGGTACACACATTTATTTACATGTATACATGTAGAAATAACAATGTAGCGACTTGATATCGTTTATCCAAATATAGGATACCAATCTCATAAACAATCATTCTACATCAAATCAAAAACCTAACTAGAGAAACTTTTAAAAAATTCTCCCATAAAAAATACAGATTTTCCATGTACTAAATCAAGATAATCTCTCAAAGTTTCTCACATTTGTTGTTTTCTTTCTTCCAAACCTTGGATTTTGATACCCAAATACGAAGCATGTTTTTTCGATTTAAGTGCGTGTCCCATCGAGACCAATAGGAAACGGTGTTCCAATCAATTTACATTTATGACGTCACGTTAATGTTGTTGTTGTTTGATTTCAAAATGGATTAACTCCACACATGTAGACGCCATCACCTAATGATGGAGGATCAATATATTTTTGAGCAGGTAATTGACCCAATACTTGAATGGATTGACATCTCAATTTTAAACTAAGTTGAAAAGCCACAATAAAAAGTAAATAACCAAAAAGGACTAATAGGGAATGCTTCTTTAAATAATTTATAGGTATAGGGTTTACTCCCCCTTTCCTAAGGGGAAGAAGAAGAAATAAATTTTGCATAACTTAATCTTGTATAGTTTCCTCCCTCTCATCACCCAATAAACTTTGTTTTGGACAACGATGTGCCATAGCAATTAAGATAGTATCTTCTCCTTGGGTAAAAACATAGTCAAGTCCATTTGCTCTTGCTAGCACAATAAGTATTCCAATTTTAGTTTCTAGTTTCAGTGCCATGCCTTCCAAATCTTGGAGGTACAATATCAATCACTTGACGACCATTTGATGCATTATCAATAGTTATTTCGTATCCACCTTTTTTTAAAAATTTACTGACTTTACATGTAGTTGAAGCACTGTAGACCGTATCATTACTCCTACTCCCATCGATATAACTTTTCCCTTTTCTTCTATTACCACCCACATATATTAAATATTTCAAGAAATGATTTTTTTTATTAACCAAAGGATTTAGCAAAAGGATAGGAGAAACAATTTCACTATACTTTTTACTAGGAACTAAACCTATCATAAGATTTTTTTTTTATCAGGATAATAAATTTGAAAATAAAGATTACGTTTTTTATTTATTTCAGGAAGAATATGATCAGGAAAGGCTAATTGAAATCCTTCGGGTAAAATAAGAATCACTCTTACATTTAAAGGTTTTTCTTTACCATTAGCAATAACTTCTTTTATTTGTGTATCATAAGGTATTTTAACAACAACTTCAAAAACTGTGTCTGAAAGTACAGACTGTGGAACTTCGATATCTATAAGTTTTTTGGCCAAATGACAATTAGTGCATGTGATACAACTAATTGCTTCTCATGGATTTTCATAACCTTGATGTGCAAAAATTGGATATGCCTAAAAAATGGATGGCCAAGCTATTATTCCCATTATGATCAAGACTGAAATAAATTAAATCACCCATTCTCTTAACTAGTGACTAATATTTTTGTTTTGCATAGTTTGATTATTGTTTCAAAAATTTCCACAAGTAAGGTGCCTTCAACATCCTAATTATTGTAGCTACCCCCCATTTATGACTCTACCCATTGTAATAACAACAAAGGTAAGAAACCGAAAGTATTTTACTCTTTTTAGTGATTGGTACCCAAAGTCAAATAAAAGAAGTAATGGTTAGAAAAACCATTTTGTTATTCCAAAATGATTTTTTCATTCATTCATTGTATGATAAGTTGCCGCAATAGAAGGAGATATACGATTTAAATGACAAAAAATCTAATATTTAAGAATAGTATTTAAAATAACTAGAAAAGTTGAAACAAAATAAGATATTATATGTTTGTTACGAGCAAATCCCAAATGTTTTAAAAACGAATCTATTAATATTTCCCACCCATGGGGTGAGTGGAATCTAATGCATAAATTGGTTAATAAAAGAATGAAAAAGGTTTTCATTGTATAATACAGGCTATAAAATAATTCTTGAATCCAAGAATTTAAAATAATGAGTCTTTCTTTACCTAAGAGAAATGAAGCACTCAAAGCAGCAAAGTAGATAGTGTCTATTAATAGTCGTAGAATAGTCTAAATATTATGTTCATTGTATGTTTCTACCAATTGAATTGTTTTTTCATGAATCTCTATATCAAGATCTTGTGATTGTATCTCCGAGGAATTCAACCAAACAAGTTCCTCTACTTCCTAAAGACATTTCAATGTCATTTTTTCTTGAAAATAATTAATAAAAATATTGAATTGACTAATATTCCACCATAATTTAACCCAAGGTTCTAGGAACCACTATTTTATAAGAATGGAAAGTCACCAAGGAAGTAATAGTAAACATCCCATATATTGTAGAGAAGTTAATGTTTGATATTTAGCTACCCAAAATTCTTTGAGTACTAATGAATTCAATTAACCCATTAGCTTTGTCTAAAATCTAAACAAAGTGCGGGTTATGGAACAAAGTATGAGACCTATAGATTTGTAAGTTGTTACAGTAACTATGGAATCTTTGGAATTTTTTGAATTGAAAAAATAAGAAGGATTTTTCGAAGTTCCCCCCATTTCAAAGGAAGAAGCAAAAAGGGAATAACATTGTTTCCAAGTATTTAAATCATTTGGGGTTGCTTCAATCCAAGTTAATTTTTAATTCATTTGTTTAATTCTTCTCAAATATTTTTTGATTGAATCATTCGAAATGAAATATATATTTTTAATAAACTATTTGTGTAATCAAACTTATCTTGTATCTCTCTTTTATTAGTTTTTCCCATGCTTCTTTTTAAATAATTGGAAAGAAATAAAGAGAAAAAAATTGAAGAGTTATTCCAAACCTTGGGACGATGAAATTGTGAAAAAATGAAAGACTACTGCTTTGAATGAACGAAAAATATAAATCCACCAATAACTTTGGTTATTAAAAAAAAAATGGAATTTTTTTTGTTATAATAAATAATAAATTACTCAAAAGATTCAACAAGTATAAGTTAATTTTACATTCCAAGAGGCCCCAATATGATGAATATATAATTATTCAATTTCATATTCATATATAGCAACATGGTTTACCAAAATTGTTTTGGATATGAAACCATATCTTTATAAGACATGTAATCTTTCTTTATATATCATATATGTTTGCTCCCTTCATAAGCCCTTTCTAAAAACCGATACGAAGTGTTTGATAACCAACAATAAAATTGTGCCTAGTATGATTTCATAGGTGTTACTCATGCTTCACTAGAAGAAACAATATATATTTTTAAATTTTGTTTCGGAAACCCTCCCTCCCCCCAAATTCTTTCCATTTCAACCAAAGAAATATCTATCCTTTTTTTGTGAATATTCCATTTTTTCAAAATGATATTCAGAATAGGGTTTATAGTTCCTCAATTGATATGTGTAAAAAGCAAGTCAACTTTACACCTTTTTCTTCCATTTCTCTTACGGTTAAAGGAACATCTCATTGACCTCCTTAAAACACAATTTATGGTCATTTAAATGATCGGTAGTCAAATTGTTAAAATGACCATTGACCATTTAATTAATGACAATGGGGTGAAATCAACTTTAAATGAGGATCTTGATACACGATTGAAATGATTAAATTTTTTAAAAATATATATTTTTGAAATCTCTTCAATCAAAATTATGAACCACCAAAGTGAATGATGCATAACTTGGCAATTTTGGGACTTTCATTTACGAATCATAATTTGTTTTTGTTGTAACCTTCACAAGAGTTACAGAGTATTACATAGGGAGGAGAATGGTGAATCTTGCCAAATCCAAGTCATGGTGTGTTTGTGAGTTTGATTTAACCTATGGTTCATCCATGCACCATTTTAGTTCCAAGCTACATTAATCAACTTCTCTTCTTGATTTGTGCAATTTAATATGATCATGAGCTTGACTTAAGAACTTATCATAGTCCCATTTTGGAGTTCCCATGCCCTCTTTCACCTTGAGAGCTAAGGAATACACTTTGAATTTGCATTCCACTGCAAAATTGAAACTCAACAATGGTTTTTTTTACCATTAGTACTAGTTGACAAACTATGGGTGCATCATAATAATCCTAGACCATTCTTAACTAGGAAAATGTGTTGGGGAACATTAGTTATCTTATTCGAACAACTTGGCACCATTCCTTTGCCAAGTTGCATAGGGAAAGTGATTAACGTTCTCTAGCACATTGCTTTGTTGGGGAATGATTGGGGAACATTAGTTGTGTTGCTTGGGGAAGGTAATGTTTGTGGGGGAATGCCATTGGTCATTGCTTATGGAAGGAGAGATAACTAGTGTCTCGGAAAGATAATGTTGTTTAGGGATGTTTATGGGAGAAAAATAATTGGGACCAAATTCCTTTTGAAAATAAAGGAATCAAGGCCATACTTTCTTAGGAGCTTGGTGGCATTTCCCATGGATAACATCCAAGTTGTAATGGCTTAGAATTTTGAAAGTTGAACAATGGATGTATGTGCTGCCCCACCCCAACTATTCATCCTTAGTCTTTAACTTTCATCTATTGTACAACTTTTAATTTTCAGCTTTTCAACCAAAGTTGTGTAACTTTCCATCTATCATGCAACTTTTCATTTATTTTATATTTTTCCTTTCGAATATTTCATTTATCATGAAACATTTCATCCATTATAACTTTTTAAGCCAATATGTCATCCATCATGTAATTTTCCATTCATTGTGTAACCTATGAAAGCAAGTTCCCAACTTTTCATTCATTGTGGGACCATCCAAAATTGTTGTGAAAATTTAAAATTTTAAAAATATATCCAATTTTCATAAAGGAGTTAGATTGAACCCAAGCCTTGGCAAGACAATTATTCTGCAACTAGACAATGTGTGTTGAGCAACATGTTGCATATTCAAGGAATGGTCAAGAAACATTGGTTGTGATGCATTTGGAAGGTAATGTTCTATGGGGAATGTCATTTTGTGTTGTTTGGGGAAGGCGGTAATGTTGTTCATGTAAGGTACATTCCTAAACAATAATAATTTCTTAAGGTTATAGTTATCTTCCCCATACAACTTGGCTAAGGTGGAACAATATTTTGAAGAAACCAAAAGTTTCCTCATAGAACATGGCCTCCAATTATCATTAAAAAAAACTTCAGTGCGACACAAAGCCATTGACGTTGTTGATAAACTAAGTTGAGAAGCCACATTAGAAGGTAAAAAACCAAAAAGGACTAACGTGGGATGCTTTTTAAAAATATTTACAGGTTTGGGGTTTGCTCCTTCTTTCCTAAGGGGAAGGAGAGGAAATAATTTCGGCATAGCTTGATTTTGTATTGTGCCAAGTTGCCTTTCTCTCTCTAATCATTCCTTGGCCAAGTTGTTTGGGGAAAATTATCCTTATTCTTTCACAAATGAAAGCCAATTTTGACAAAAAAATATGTGACTATAAAAAATTTGAACCCAAATTTCTGGACTCAAATAATTGATCCTTAAATGTTGCATCACACTTGTTCATTTAAAAATTATGGAATATTATTGATGCTTGAAATGTTTATCAATAACATGAATATAATATTAAAAATTTGACAAAATATGTTTTTAGTTGGGCACTTGCCTTGTAGGAACATCAAGACTAGTGCCACATTTAATTTGTTGTTCTTGTTTAGTGTTTACCTAGAAAAAGAAAAGAGGTCTGTGAAAAGAACTCATGTGACAACACGTATATAAAATGCTTAAACAATGTGTTAAGATTCAAACTAGTGTTAAAATTAAGAGGAAAAATATTGGTTCTAAAGGTAATGGGACCTTGTCCATCTTATGTTATTGAATTTTTGATGTCATGAAAAAATCTTATATTCACTTATTGAGTATGGTAATGGTATGAATAGGTATACCAATCTTGCTAGTAGTGGTAACTTTAGTATTTGTATAGGTTACATAGGCATAACTTTTGTCATATCAAAAGGGCTCATTGGAAAGTAAGGTTGTTTTTCATTGGTTATGAGTAGGTAGAAGTAAATGTCAATGCATAAATGATGGATGGATGGGTGAAAAAATGGGCACCCACTACACATCATCAAATAGGTTTTTAAAAATTGCTAGTATGTGACTACCACATACACCATTATGGTTTTTTTATCATTTCATTGTCATCCTATGCAATTGAAAATGATTTAGGTCCAAACATTGGCAATAATCCCTTCTTTTACACCTATTATGAAATTCTAAATCACACAATTAATTCACACAAATCTTGACTTTATAGCTTATCAAGTTATTTACTACAAGCCAACAATTAGAATGATCAATTTATTTCCTTGGTTAACACTTTATGACCATATATAATATTGATTAATGCATGTGTGCAATATACATTTTGATGGGGGCTAAACAAAGAATTGTGAATGACTACATTGGAGATCTGAAGGGTGATTATTGTAAAGTTGGTTCATTTCATTATAATTTAAAAAAGAACTCAATTAGAAACATCATAGCACAAATAAGCTTAGTTTTCAATCCTTTGAAAACGAAAAATTCAAAAACTTAAAAGTCAAATAGTGAATGTGAAAAGTCCATAAAAAACAAGATGGAAAAAAAAAAGGTTGGGGAAACTTTAAGTTGGAAGTTATGCATGTGCAAGGATTGCTTAAATAAGTTTTTAAAAAAACATTTAGAATGAAAATATTTTGCAAATGATGTAAATCCATTTTACATAAATTGGGGGTTGTTATGCTCACCATTGTAAGTAGATTACAATCTATTGCACTTATATGATGAAGATGGAAATTACTAAGAGTCAACTACATTGTTTGTTTCAACTATAAGCTTGTATTCCAATGGACAATATTAGCATATTAATGACAATGGTTCACTTGCAAATCAACAAGGAAGGGAATCTCAAATTTGTTGTAATAAAGACAAAGAAGTGATCAAAATGTTAAAGAAGATGGTTATGACAACCAAAGTGTAGGTAGTCGTGGAAAAGTTAATTGTCAATGTTGTAATCATCACTATTAAGGTTATTATGTAGGGACCATGTGGGTATGATAATTTGCAACACAATTCCATAGGTCTTCAAGGAAGTGGTTGTTTTATTGACTTTGCCCATTGGGAATAGACTATACATCAATGTAAGATTTGGGCATAAAAGTTTGGCTTGAACTTTACCCAATCATCTAGAGTACAATGTGTGCATATGATGGACGGGCATGTTACATAAAAATGCATGAATGTAGATGAAAAGTTTTAGATCTAGGAAGGGATGTTTTTAGTTTGATGTATGGACTTCCCATAAAAGGCAAGGTCATTATATGATGAGTTGCTTGTTATTGTCACAAGGAGGGTAAATTATGATAGATCATGCCTTTAAGTACAAATGTAAGGTGTAGGTACACACAAAGGAGCCAACATGATTACTTTACAAAAAGATTGTGAGTCCTTTTTAATCCTTTTTCATATGAAAAGTCTTATGAATTTTTTTTGTAACTTGTTATTAAAAATACATATAATTGCCCCAATAGATCACATGTTTTGTGGTAATCATTGTTGAATAAATATGAAAATTTCAAAGTGTGTATATTTTGCTAGATTTTGCGTTTCATCTTAAAAATTTATTTTTGAATCATACAAAAATATGCTAATTACTTTAGTTTTTTTAATATTTTATCATAAACTACAACTTTGTTTTGTATTCCATGCACATTATACCCCATTTACATGTGGTAAAAGATTTTTAAAAATTTTAAAACTTAAAAAATGCTTTGAATTTTAAAAAAATAAAAATTCCATGTCTTTTAAATTACAAGTGATTTTAAAATGTGGGTAGTAGGTTACTATCATAATTTTTTTACCATCAAAATTATGTTATTACAATAGTCTTTTATCTAATCCTTTGTAAAATTAATCACAATATGATGCAACACCTACTCAAGTTCAAACATCCTTTACTAAGAACAAAACCCGAAATTTAATTTAATGAATTTTTAATTGAATTTCTCAAAATTCATATTAGTCATTTAACACAATTTGGAGTGATTTACATAATCTTAAACTATCAAGAAAAAACATATGTAAAAAAATGCATAGTTTTCACCATTATTTGACATGGTTTTTGGCTTCTAGATGTGTTTTGCTTTCTTGTATAAGCAAGATACCCAATGTAAACTAAAAAATTGAAAAGATTAGCATAAATAATATGGAAATTGAGTTCTTCAATCTTATTAAATTTATGGTGAAAACATGTAATAATGTTGGTATCACACACAAAAAGGTGCCTAAGAAAAAGAACGAAATAAAGTATAACATAATTGATTTATTGATTTATAGAATATGAACACATATATACCATGGAAATATTGAAGATGAAAACCAAAAGAGTTGAATTTTCATCTAAACTAATATAATAAAATTTGAGTCAAAATCCATAAAGAACCCACAAAATTATAAATTAGAGAAGCAATATTGGATATAGGGCTTCATGAAATTTTGAATGATCTTATTTGGAATTTTAACCAACACTTGTTGATGACACCCATGGTAATAACTTCAGGGGAATTACCAAGGGTTTCATTTTAACTAATCTCAACAAGTGAAATTTCAAAATTCCTTCTTAGCATGTATAAGACATTATATTCAAGCTCAACATAAATGTGTACATGGCCTATTTGAAATCAACATGGTGATGTTAGTAGTTTAAGTGCAAGTGGGTTGTGTAATCACATGCAAGTATTCCTTGATGAAGGATAAGGTTTGAACATCATTTTTGAATCATTCAAAATGCAACTTGTATTGAATAAGCTTTGATAGGCTCACTTCATTATTGAAATGGTGGACCATAAGAAAGTGATACTAGTTTGGATCCTCATGGACCTTGATAGTTACTTTGTGAGGTTATGTTACTAAATTTTGATAATAGTTTTGGAAATGGAGGACGTGGATAAATAATAAGCTATGATATTAAGGTGATCATGGCTAACCAATCCCATCACAATTGTGTAGACAATAGGTATTAGCAATAGAAAGGGTTACATTATGTTCACAATGCCCATCAAAATTAATCCCTTGCATGTTCATGAGGCCAAAAGCATTAATGGCAAATAAGTATGATTGGTTGGAAGACCTTACAAGCCTAGAAGAAGACATGATGCTAAAGGCACTTTCAATATGCAGGATATTTATCTCCATAAGAGTTAAAAGACCTCTATGCATCATATTGTGGTTTGGCTCTAAGGCTATGGCAAGCATGTCATTATTATGTCCTTGCAATGTTGTAGATTAACTTAATCTTTCATATTGTTGGATGAAACAGTTCACTATTAACATCAAGGCATGTCAATGTGCATGTTGCTCTAGGAGACCAAAAAGGAAAACAAGGTTTGTAAGGACTGCTTTGCTTGACTGCCAGTCTATGACAACAAGCTCTTTTGCAAATGGTACAAGATGAGACGATTTCTTTTTATCTCTAGAATCATGAATGATGTTTGTGCTCACAATCCATATATTGTGCAGCACATGAATCCTGTGAACAATTTAGAAGAGGCCTCACATTTGCAACATACACGGATGGCACAAATAACAAAAGATGTTGATCATCACCATGATCTAAAAAATGACCTCATTAAGCATCTTTCAGTAATGAAAAGCAAGGAGCTTGCTCTGTGATATAATTTTTAGTCTTGTACAAGTTTGAATGCTTCATTGCTATCATGAATAGTCTAAATGCCTCACTCTACTTGTGCAAAATGCTTACCACTTCATGTATTAACTTGCATTTGTCCTATGGTCTCTTCTGATTGTTTAGTATCTACAAGTTCAAGATCAGTGACTACCACAATAAATGCAAATCATAAACAATCACAAGCTTTCTTGAAACATGGAATACAGTAACATTAAGGGCACCACATCATTTCCTTCTTACTTTCAAAACAATTTTAAGTACTTCAAAATCTCTTACATCAGGTCTCACAAGTGTTCAGCCAGAGATCCTAGAGGCAAAGAGATTCGGCCACTGACTTGGGTTGCTTAGAATTGCCTGTCTTGAACAATTGCCAAAATCACAAAAATAGTCCTGCTTTAATTTCTTTGGCCAAATAACCACTAGCAAAGGCCAATAAAGAAAAAAAAATATTCAACTTACCAACAATGTGAGTAACTAGTCAGAAGTGGGAGCAGGAGGTGGGGTCTGTAAGGGGTGGAAGAGCGGATGTAACCAATCTCACTGCTGCTGCCTTACTTTAGGATGGAAGACAGCTTTGCATTTTTTGAAGCAAAATTGAGATTTATTGCCTGGAGGTATAGTAGGTGATGAGGATTGAAAGGGGGAGGAGGCCCTCTGGACCTTTCATACCCCAAAATTTCACAATGTGATTACAAAACCACACTGGCTCATTGATCATCCACACAATATACAAATTTCTTTCTTATCAGAATGCTATGTTGGGTCATCTCCTAAATTCTTTGGAAATGGTAAGCCAAACTGCCCAATTACCACTTAAAAGCAACATATGAAGTGGATTCTCAGAACAGAGACATTTCCTGGCAGCAGCCACTAGTATCCTATGTTCACTCTCATATTTGTACAGCATCCTAATCACTATTCTTCTAATTCCCGAAACCTGTGCATACAAATAGCACAAAGAAAAAGGATCTCATCCAGGCCTAGATGATCCCAAACCTGGCATTGCCTGTTGACAATCAAGCTGATATATAGAACAGAAAGTTGCAGTGGGTTTAGAGTTTTAGGATACTGCCTTCCCTTTCCTATTTCCTCTTTCCATAGATGCTCTTTCCAAATGCAACATCCGGGTTCCTTGTCTTGGAATTGGGTGTGGAGGTTTTCCATTTAGAGCCAGTTTTTGCAGAAATACTCCATAAAGAGTCACCCTGGCCAGCTATCTTCTTGCTTGCTCCCAGAGGGGCTGGTGCTCTGGATTGGAGCACGGGGTGCTTTACTATCTTGTTCATCCCATTGGCCACAAGCCAGCGAGAGCCTGACTGCTGTTGCTTGTGACTACCCCATCCCAGGAGCTTCTTCTTCTTGTCTAAGCCCTCATCACTCGTCTTCAGGCCAGACATTGTCACCTCTAAGATTTTGAACTGTGGTTGTTGTGGCACTATTGCCTGAGGATCCTCCTCCACATCCTCATTGTTCCTCTTCATCGAAACCCAGCGTCCAACCTTCACCTGTGAAGGAGGCAACATAACCCTCTCTGCTTGGACCAGCGCCATCATTGGGGCACCCACAGGCTCATAGTTCCGCAGTGGATCACGGAGCTGAACCAACATGGCCAGGTTTAAAATGTCACCCATGAAACCCCCTCTCATATTATTTGCACCTGCACCACCTTTGTCTTTCTGTTGAGCAACTACAGAAACATCCTTGTGAGCAGCTTGATGAGCAGCAAGTATTGATGCAGTTTCATCAAAAATACCAGCATCAAGCTGCATCCATTCATCTAGGGAGATAGCCATCGAAAGTAAACCATAACCACCAGAGGTTCCCCGAGATTCTCTATCTACACTAGTCTGTGCTCCTCCTTCCAGCAAGCAGACAGAAGCAGCAGCACCCTCTAACATTCCTATTTCTGCACCCCTCACACCCCCAATTTTCTTCACATAGCTGCCACCACTGCCCCTGCCATCTTCAAGAGCTGCAATTTCTTCCCATGAGAGTGGATAAACATTGTATGGTGCATCTTCCTCTGCCATGTCAGACTGTATTTTCAGGCCCTCCAAAGCTAACGCTTCTACTTGCTGCATGGCCATTGGTGCTAGATCCTCCAAAGACACAAACGTGTCATCAGACATTTTTGCCAAACTGCCATGATGCCTGTTAGGATTGTAACTGGAGCTTGTTGCCATGCTTGAATCAAATCTTGTGGCCATGGCAGCTGTCCCATACTCTAGATGTAGATTATTTTCCCCACCTTCCCCTTGGCCGGATGCTGCATAGCTTCCCACCCAAATGGGTAATGGATCAGTTGATTTGTATCTGGCAAAAACTGAGGGACTGCATAGACTACCTCAATTGCATGTGATACAATGAGCACATATGTGGCCATCTCCAAGAATTGTTTTTTTGCAAGTTCAAACAGGTTCAGGGATGGGGGTCTAGGTTTTACCCATTCCTGAAGTTGGCATGCACATGATGACCTCCTTTCAGAGCAAGCAGTCCTTCACTTGCAATTTCCTCCACTGTCTTCCCAGTGATATCTTCAAGAGGCATCACCATCCTGGTCTGGTCTGCCATGCTTTCAATGCCGGCAATTGCCATCTGACGCAAGATGTCCATAGAGCTTGACCCCATCTCCCCTGGTACCACCACAGGTTTAGACACCTGCATCACAAGCTGGCCATTCTTCTTGAAATTTCCAGGACTCATAGACCTCAGTGATCCACCATCACGAGTGTGAACTATGGGACCAACATCCTTTCCCAAAGCAGGTGATTCAGCCATGGTGAGGGCATACAGGTCATTGCCATACTCTTCAGAAACAGTAGGCTGTTTAGGAGGAGATCCTTCAAAAACTTTCTTGTTCAGGCCCCACTCTTGCATAAGTGCCTCAGTTTCAGCATCTTCCAGTAGTTTGCCACGGCTCTTGCTCAACATTGATTGTGTTGACTTCTGAAGCTCAGATTCTGCAGCCTCCATGATTGATGCCAGTTCCACATCCTGTTCGCTACCCCAGCCTGTCCCAAGTAAACTACTGTTGTAATTAGCAAGAAAATTAGGGACCCAATTTGCAATTGTTGCTTCATGTACTTTTGATCATACGATCATCAACCCTCATTTACACATATTTCCTGCACCTTGCAATTCCATTGTGGATGTCTGACCTCCCAACCTTACATAAAAAAAACTGGACAGAGCCAGATAAACAGAGGACTGATGAGCATTTGTTGTGAATCTGACCTAGAGAGTTGAAACCAGGTGGCAGAAGCAGCTTGCCAGAATCTTCACTGTGTCCACTTGCAAAATTCACATCTTCAGGCATACCATCCAAGTAAAGTTCAGGCACCTCCACTTCATTCAAGTAGAGGGCAGGTGTTTCAGCCAAATCCAAACCCAGACTTAGACCTCCTTCAAGCATTGCTTCCTGCTCAAACTGCTTCAACAGTCGTGCACGAGGCGAATCCGACTCACTGTCAGAAGTCAATATCAGAGGGACAGGTCCTGCCTGAGTCTCCAACAAATCTAGAAACTCACCTGCTACACGGTCAATTTCATCATCAAACTCTGCAAACCTGCTGATTTGATCTTCTTCACTGGATGTTACAATGAGATTTTCCTTGGTAGGAAAAGACAAAAGGAGTTCCTCATTCAAAATCTGCTCCTGCAAATCGTTTTCCTCATGGGTAGAGTGTTGACGTAAGAAACAATATGGTGAATTCACCGCCCATGAAAGCTCTCCTTGCCCCTGCTCCTCATCCACACCCTGGTCCCCTGCATCTCCTAGAGCTCCTGCTCGACCCAAGCAGTCCAAAAGCTCCAGCATTTCACTTTGTTCATCCATCGATATTTCCTCATCTCGATCAGATTGCAGGTCCATTATCACAACCTTGATTTCAGCTTCTTCAGCTTCTTTCTCTTCTTCAAAATCCAAGTTCAGCTTAGTAATCTTGAGTTCAGTCACTTCACTGTCTTTAGGTTTCAGCTCCAGTGAGGCAACGTTGAGTGGAGCGTCTTCAGCTCCTTGTTGTTCAGCTTTGCTGTCATCAAATAGCGTTGGTAGCTTGTTGATGTTGAGTTGGATTAATTCCGAGTCTCTAATTTCTTCACATTCTTCAGGTTTGAGCTCCAGCATGGCTTGCACACCCTTGACTAGGGTTTGTTCATCTTCTTCTTGGTTGTCTATGTAGTCTTCAGGTTTAGGTTCCATTATGGCAATCTTGACTCGGGTTTCTTCAGTTACTTCTTTGTACTCTTCAGGTTCAAGCTCCAGTGTGGCACCCCTGACTGCAGATTCTCCACCACCTTCCTTGTCTTCTTTAATCTCTTCAGGTTCAAGATCTAATGTGCCACACTTGCGTTCGGTTTCTTCATCTCCTTTATAATCTTCAGATTTGAGCTCCAACGAGCTGAGCTTGTGTTGGGTCTCTTCAAATTCTTCTTTGTCTTCTTCAGGTCCAACCTCCTCTGATGTGCTGACATTGAGTTGAACTTCTTCCTCTTCTTTTTCTTTTTCAAGTTCAGGCTCCAATGGGGCAATCTTGAGTTGGCTCGCTTCGTCTTCCAGTTCACTGGCCAGAGTGGCAACTTTGAGTTGGGTTTCCTCACCTTCTTCCTTGTCTTCTTCAGGTTCAAGCTCCAACATGGGAAACTCAAGTTGAGATTCTTCAGTTTTCTCCTCCTCTTTTACATCAAGCACCAGCATAGGAATGTTCAGCTGGGGTCCATCACCCTGTTCTGCATCATTCTCTTGTGCTTCTTTCGGTTCAAGCTCCAGCTTCATGTTGCTGTGTAGGGTTGCTTCATTTTTCTCATTGACTTCATCACCTTCTTCAAGTTTCACCTCCATTGTCACAACAGTCGCTCGAGTTTCTTCACTGTCTTTGTCACTGTATTCCATGTCTTCAACTTCATCATCTTCTGCTTTTGCTTCATGGTCTTCTTGAACAACACTGCCCTTGACCTGATTGATATCAAACGATTCAAAACCATCCTCCAACTCTGCATCTGGCTCTGCCAAGTCTTCAAATGCAATCACCGAACCAGCTGCCAGAAACATTAGGTCATGCAGTAGGTCAAGGAATCAAGCAAAACTAATGCATCTGAAATATGAGAATTCCATAAGAAACATATAATAATGGGTTCCAATTAATCAAACCAAAGGTTCTCCTCTGAGATTTTTCCTACTGACACATGCCAAAGAGTATACCTCATATACATAGCCTGATTTCACTACACAGATATTCAAGGTCAATTATCATTTTACAAATCAACAGACATGCTAGATTTATCAGGCTCTCTCTCTCACCTTCAGTGTGGTTTTCAGCAAGAACTGAAGTGTGCTCACTATCTTCTGCATCTTCTGCATCTTCTTCGTCCAATGTTGCAGCAACTGCATTGGACAGAGTGCCCATCTCAACTCCTTGATCAACAACAGTAAAGTCCACCTCCTCATCTGAGGTCTCATAGACAGCTCTTCCTTGGGTTGTCTCAGGTCTGAAGTCTTTGGCAATCTTGGAAGTCCCTTCCTTAGAATTCCCTGGAGTCAAAGGCTCAAGAACTAAAGGAGCCGGAGAAAATGCTCGAGGTTCTGTGGTCTCACTAGGCGATGGTGATTCCTTGAATCCCAGCTGTAGCTGCATGCCAACACAAATTGGAGGACTTGGATCCAGACAGTAAGGGCTGACTGTCAATGATTCATCAAGGCTCAAATGTTCCATGCCAACCATGCCAAGGTAGTCTGAACTGTTGGCAGGTGGTTCTGAAAGTGCAGGTGAAACATGTTGTGAATTTGACCGGTGCTCTCGAGGACTTGCATGGCCCGAATTGGGTAAACTGTTGAATGAACGTGCAGCCCTGAGGACAGGTGAAGCTCCAAACCTCAAGCTTGAAGCCAGATTTATGTTGTGAACATCCTTCTTCAGAAAATCATACCCAAGTGTGACCACAAGTGTACTGCCTTTTGCCTTTCCTGTCAGCTGAAAGCTGGTCCTCCAGGACTCCTGCCGCTCATAATTCTCATCCAAATTCTTTGGCAGCAATCGAGTGAGGTCAAGCTTATGCTTCCCAAGGATGAGTCCATCAACATCCACAGCAATAACCGAAAGAGTGAACTCCCTTGACTCGTACTTCATCCCCCCCTGTGCACCACCATTCTTGGACCCATAAACTGAACTGCGCAGGTCAAGAGATTCTTCAAACTCCGCCACCCCATCAAATACTCTGGATGGCGAGGTACACACACCCTCATCATCCTTGCGACAGAAGTGAACTGCAAGCCGCATGCCATACATGCCTGGAGGCAAGCCTTCGATGGCATGCACAAGGACTGTGAAAAGACAATTGAGCTTCTGTTGCCCTAAATGTGCAAGAGCTCGAAAGGGTTTCCAGTTCCACACACTACTCTTCTTCTTCTTCTTCTTCTTGGTATCCTCCTCCTCTGCTGGTATTTCCAAGCGCTGGCTAAAGGCCAGACTCTCTTCAAGCCAATCTGGGAAGTTTCTCACCTCAGGTATGTATTTTTCAAATCCTTGGGAATGCCATGGGCTTTGTGTTGCAACAACATTATTAGGTCTGGAAGCGGCAATTGGAAATCTGGAGTTGCTAGGGGATCGAAGAGCAGGGTGAGTGAGAGAATAAGGGATTGGGGTTTTGCCTCTAGCTGCTGCTGCTTGTGTTATTGTTTCACTTACCGTACTACGCTGCGGCAGCGGCGGTGGCGGCGGTATTGCAGTAGTCTCTCTACCTCCTCCCATTCTTCTCTCTGCTGTCAAGGCTCCCACCGATCCTCCTCCTGCTGCTTCAGACAGAGCTTGATTCAGCTCCTCCAACTCTTGCAGCAACCGCCCACCACCACCCCTTCCCACACCATCTCTTCTCTTACTCTTAATCCCTGCCGGATCAGATTGCACCATGGTCCAATTGCTTCACTTCCAACCCACCATTGTACCGTGTCCGCCAGCTCCTCCTGCAGCAGCAGCAGCAGCAGCGGCTCCGGAGGGAGCTAGGAACTCAATCCATCCCCTATCTCTACTACTACAACTCCACTTCCCCAGGCTGCCTCCACAAGATCCACAGGTTAAGAAAGGAGCAAACAGGAGAGACATTCAAAGCTCACAACTCACTGGCAAGGCATTCGACACTACCAAAAACCAACAGCAACCGCAACTCCTCTGAACAAGACCGTCGCAAAACAGACGAGCGAGAGGAGCGAGCGAGCGAGCGAGAGGAGAAGAAGAAAGACAGGGAGCGAGAGGATGGATGAAGAAACAGAGGAGTTGGAGGATGGATGAAATAACAGAGGAGCCAGAGGACGGATGAAAGAACAGACAGAGAAGCCCGAGGATGGAGAAACACAGGAACGAGACGAGCGAGAGAATGGATGGATGAAGAAACACAGGAGTTGGAGGATGGACGAAATAAAAGCGGAGCCAGAGGATGAAGAAACACTGGAAGGAAGGAGAAGAGCGCGAGAAATGGATGACGAAGTTCCAAAACAAACAAACAGGAAAGCACACATTTTCATCCGTTCCGTAACCCCTCGAACAAGTAAGTAACTAGTCCAAGGAACGTTACGACTTACGACGGTCTCAGTTACTAGTAGCTATGTAATTACCTGCTGGCTCGCCGTAATCTAGGGTTAGCGGCTAATCTTTATATTAATTGCTAACCAGCTCGCTTATTAAATTTTAATTAGTATTAATATTATTAGCCTTAAATTAAGCTAATCCTAGTAAACCTATCACACCCCCTTTTACCCATTCAATAATATCACGCACGCTTCCTGCACTCACAGTGCACCATTTTGGATGGATGCCGGTTGGACAGGGTTTTTCTTTTTTCATTGGGTTCCTGTCCCCCACCTAACCACCTTTAGTTACCATAGTTAGTCTATTATATGCTTTACCTACTTGTACTTGCATTTTTTTTCCCCCCCAAAAAAAACTATTTGGTGTTGATTAAATAGAGGCTTACACCAAGTGTATGTATGTCACAAAATGTAATATTTTCATTGTCTTGTGGACAATGACAAAATGCCTAAAGCACTTCAATATCCTTGTTCTCCAAATATTAATTTAAAAACACAAGGGCATTCATAGTAGTTCCATTAAGATGACAAACTTAAGTAAAAAAATCCAAGGGCTTAGTGCATTTTCCTCATTTCGATTGCAAACTCTAATATTAAAAACCCAAGCGCATTTGCAATGCCTAAATTGGGACGGAAAACTCTTTTTATTCTTCTTCCTCTTCTTTGTTTGAGGTTTTTGATTTTTCTTCTTCTTCCTGTTATTATTTCTTTTTTTTCTTCTTTCAAATTTCTTTGTTTGTTCTTCTTTCCTCTTTCCTCCTCATCCTTCATCTTCTTCAAAAAAAGAAAATGAAAAAAGAAGAAGAAGAAGAAGAAGAAGAAGAAGAAAGGGAAGTAAAAAAAAAAAAACAGGAATTTTCTTAATGATGTCAATTCTCCCTTGCTCTGCAAACAATTAAAAAGACCAAAACAAAACAAAAGACAACAATCACAAATGCAACACAAAAAAACAACAAAGAGAGTTTTAAGAAAAAAAAGTTCTATTGCACACCGAGCATCACAACTACAAAAAATAAAATAAAAAACATAGTTGCAATGCTTGGTGTGCAATGTAACCTCTTTTTTGTGTGTGCCCTAGATCGTATTGCAACCCCAAAAACGACCCAAAAAAAAAAGGGAAAAAAACATAACTATACACTATGCAATGTGATTGCACAAAAAGAAAAATAAAACGCACCACAAATTCTTTGCATTGCATTACAAAAGGAAAAGAAGAAGAAAGAGAGGAAAGAAGAGGAGGTAGGAGGTAGGATTAACCTGGGTGAGGAGCTGGGGTTCAAGTTGGGTTCATCCAATTGACCCCAAAACGGACTAGTACACTGGCGAGTCTTGGGTCACACCAGCCCACCACCACACTTCCCAAGTTCCACATCTTTCAGTCTGCTGAAACCAACCTTTTATGGTGTACTCTATTGCCATGTTTTTCTTTTGAATTTTGTGATATGGTCAAAGTGGCGATCATCCACAAGAAGATTTAACCAGATCTGGCTATAAAGCAAATATGAAAAATAAATAAATATAATCATCAGTTAAACCTTTAGGTTACTTACTGAAAGCAAAAATAGAAGTCTGGAAACTTTTACTGTTGTCTTTTTTCTGACTTCTGGCATTTGAAACCCTCAAAAGCCAGTTGTTTTCTATTTTTTTAAATTTTTGGCGAAACTTTCGCCAATGAAAATTGCTGGTCTACAGGTCATGAGGATTAGGGCCAGAGTGAAAGAGTGAACCAACCTGCTGTTGTGCACTGTATAGCCTAGTTATTAGGGCCTGACTTGCAGTGGATTTATTTTCTTCAATTTTCTGACGTAGTCAAAGTGGTGATCATCCATAAAAATATTTCGCCAAATTTGGTTATAAACTAGATATTAAAAGTTTGAAAACCTAAAACATTGTATAATTTGGCTACCTGCTAGAACCTATGTAAAAAAAAAAAATCTGGCAAATTTGGACCCATTTTAAATTGAAAATTTCTTTCAAATCAGACTTCTGTCCGATCCAAAATGTCAAAATTTCACCTCAAGAACAAAATCACAAGCTTGAATGAACCTACAGCCACCAACACATCGTGAAGGATGGATAATGATGGATGGACAGAAAACACTTTTCCATAGGGTTCCAGTTCCCATGATGGTTAGCTCTAAAATTTGTTTTTACTAGCTACCTACTAACAACCCACTAGCTCTGAAAATTAGGGCATGTTTTTACACTGGAGAAGGGATTTCACTACCCTTGGCCTTCCCTTCTTCTTTGGTTCCCATCATTTGGGCTATCGCCCTTATGCCTAGGCACCTCAAAACAAGGAAGGGCCTCTGGCCCTATCCTTCTCGTATACTAGACATCTAGTAACCGTCTGTGTATGTGCAGTTTCCTTTAATAGTAGTCCACCTCTTACTACCAAGCTCAAACCCACCATCACTTGAGGTTGGGGTTCATCCATAACTGAGTCAATAAATAAGTACCCCAGTTTATAATGGGGGTATTAGCCCAGGCCAAAAATGGTGACGAACAGTTTTGGAAATAGAAATTTCATGCAGCCAATGGGAAAGCTCAGCATGCACTCAAAGTGCCTTGATTTTTTTTCTTTTAAGTTTTGGGGAGGGTGGGGGAGGATGTTTTCCATTTTCCTTTGTTCCCAACATGTTCCCTTCAAATTCCCAATGGGTTCTCATCAGGTTCCCAATATGTTCCTTATGTGTTCCCCAAGAGTGTTCCCAATACCACCTCGCTTTAATCTCATATGTTTTGCCCAAAGTCCTCCCCTTCTCACTGATATAGGTAGGCCAAAGGAGGAGGCACTCCATCTTTCCATAGAATCTTCTATGTTGGGGAGCCTCCATAGTTTCAACTTTTTTTTTTGGTCATGGGCCAATCAAATTGGCTCATTGCAAAAAAAAAAAAAAAAAAAAAAAAA